>OLPV01001705.1_pt1 | contig 15787 bp, 15 predicted proteins | sample 1671961 | NCBI WGS metagenome assembly OLPV01 (sample SAMEA3136630, study PRJEB25190) | human gut metagenome | biome: human gut; feature: human-associated habitat; material: faeces | place: Austria | collected 2013
AAAATCCCTATGACTTTTAAAGGTTGATTTATCCCTATCTAGTTTTATATATTCATTTTTAAAGGAGTAGGTAGATACTCCTTTTGTATTATATGACTTTATGTTCTAGTCACTTATTTGATTTAAAACGAGCTAAAAATATAAAGGAACGAATTGTGCAATCGGCACCCATACCAATCCATACAACTAAAGGCCCATATGAAAAGTATGAACTAAAAAGATGGTAACTACAACGCGACAGATCCACATAGATAAAGTGGATGTGATCATACTAAATTTTACATCGCCAGCCGCTCTTAGGCCATATCCTGGTAAGAATGAGGGTGTCCAGAATATCATTTTATAAGCGAAGACAATGCGTGTTAGCCAAATGGCAAGTTTTGCACTTTCTGACTCCATTTTCGCAAGGCTTGTGATTTGTTGGATAAAAAGCATGATTATAGCGCAGAATATAATACATACCATCCAAGCTAGTTTGGTCAATGAAATCGTATATTGTCTAGCTTGTTCATATTCTTTTGCATCCACACATTTTCCTACAACTGTCATCATACCAAGTCCTATACCAATGCTTGCTTGACATGCAAAGCTTTCAAGCATGGACACCATGGTTTGTACGGGCAATGGCTGTTGTTCCCATTGTAGATACAGTGGATTGAATGACAAGTTTTCCAAATTGAAACATGCCATTTTCAATACCGGTTGGAATACTGATTTTTAATATTTTCGTGATTGTTTCAATTTCCGACCGGATACTTAAATAGGAATCGACATATAAATCTTGTTTGGGCTGTTTTAAAAGGATCAGGATAATAAGTGCACTGATGATTCTAGAAAGAAGTGTGGATAGGGCAGCTTGGGCTATGCCTAAGCTTAGGGTAAAGACGAAAAAGAAGTTTCCAAGTATATTTAGAATGTTAGAACCAAGCGCAATGACCATGGGAAGTCTTGAGTTTTGGCTAGTTCGAAAGCTTGCGGCATCTGCATTATATAGAGCGGAAAAGGGATAGGATAGGGCTGTTATGAAAAGATAGTTTAACGAATTGTCCATCACGTTTTTTTTCGGATCCAAAGATTAGGCTTAAAAGTGGTCTTCTGAATAGAATGCATGGTAGGGTTATCAGTATAGAAATATGAGTTACGGAAAAAATCAATTGTTTCAAGGCTTGGTTGGCCTTGTCTTTTTGATTGGATTCTAAGTATTGGGCGCAGATGATGGCGCCTCCAGTTGCCATGGCGGCAAATATATTGATGATCAAAATATTTAATGAATCAAAAAGGGAAACAGCGGAGATAGCGGCCAAACCGATGTTGGTGACCATAATGGTGTCGACAGATCCTATTAATGCGGTTAAAACTTGTTCGAACATCAACGGAATTAATAATCTTCATAATTATTCTTTGGTGTACATAATCAAAACTACTAAAAATAAAAAGATATCTTTCGATATCTTAACCTACTAGTACAACATCACGGACGTTTGGCACTTCTTCAAGCAATAATTCTTTGATTCCGCCTGAGAAATCTTCAGAAGCCATCATACATCCTTGACATGCACCTTTAAAAGATACATAGACAACATTGAATTCATCAACTCCTAATAGTTCAATGTCGCCTCCGTCATGTTGAATGTAAGGGCGAATCTTATCTAAACAATCATTAACGGCTTTACTATCTACTACAGTATCCATAAAACAACACTCCTAACTTATAAAAATAGTGGACATAAGATCAATGGGACAGCAAGTCCAACCACAAATCCTCCAATGACTTCGACAAATTTATGTCCAAGTACATTTTTTAACTTTTCCTGATAGATGGGATCATCAAAGTGAAGTCCTGTCATTTCGCGTAAATCTTTGACTAATTGTTGTGTTAGCTCAATGTTTTTACCGGAATAGTAGCGTACGTGGCATGCATCGTACATAACAATAAAGGAAAAGATGGTGGTTACGGCAAATATGGCTGAGTCAAATCCTTCCTGAATTCCAATGGAAAGGGAAAGGGCTGTTACAGTTGATGAGTGACTGCTTGGAAAGCCGCCACTTGCAATGACCCAGTGAAAGTCCCATTTGCCAGTTCTATAATAATATACGACCGTTTTTAACACTTGTGCAAGTATATTGCTCAAAAGAGCTGTGACAAGTGGATATAAGGACGATGGTATCATAAATTCACGCTCCTAACAAAAAACATTATATCATACAAAGTTAAATCGTGGTATAATCTTCTTTAGGATAGCTATGGAGGGAAATAAAAATGATTCAATTAGATTTAAATCATGCTTTCTTAAAAGAAGATGTAAAGGCTTATCAGGATCAAGTTCGCGCTATTGATGAAGCTTTACAAAATGGTACTTGTAAGGGTAACGACTTTATCGGTTGGCTAAACTGGGCTAACAATTATGATAAAGAAGAATTTAGTCGCATTAAAGAGGTTGCCGCAAAAGTGCGTGAAAACACAGAAGTATTCGTTGTATGTGGTATTGGAGGATCTTATTTAGGTGCTCGTGCTGCCATTGAAATGATGAATGGTTTATATGGTGACAACAAGCCTGAAATTATTTATATGGGAAACACTTTCTCATCTACTTATATTTCACAGGTTATGAACCATATTAAAGATAAGGAAGTTACAGTAAATGTTATTTCTAAGTCTGGAACGACAACGGAAACAGCATTGGCTTTCCGTATCTTGAAACAATTTATGGAAGAAAAATATGGTGAAGATGCGAAGAATCGTATTATTGCCACTACAGACAAGGCTAGAGGAACATTGAAGGCTTTAGCCGATAAAGAGGGATATGAAACATTCGTGATTCCTGATGATATTGGTGGACGTTTCTCAGTTATTACTCCAGTTGGATTATTGCCAATCGCAGTAGCTGGCATCGATATCGATGCTTTGATGAAAGGTTTACATGATGGTATGGGTGAATATGGTGATGCTGATCTTGAAAAGAATCCGGCTTACCGTTATGCTGTGGCTCGTCGTATTCTTCAAAACCAAGGATATGATGTTGAATTGTTAGTAAACTATGAACCTCAAATGCAGATGGTTGCTGAATGGTGGAAACAATTGTTTGGAGAAAGTGAAGGAAAAGATGGAAAGGGTATTTTACCGGATTCAGTATGTTTCTCAACAGACTTACACTCTTTAGGACAATTTGTTCAGGAAGGTAAGAAAGTATTGTTCGAAACAAACTTATATGTTGAAACACCAATGATCGATTTAACATTCCCTAAAGATGAAGCCAATGAAGATGGAATGAACTACTTGGCTGGTAAGAGTGTGGATTGGGCTAATAAAATGGCTGCCAAAGGAACATTGCAGGCTCATGAAGAAACAGGTGGAGTTCCAAATATCTTATTAACTATGCCAGGCATGACTTCTTATGACTTTGGTAATATGTGTATGTTCTTCTTCAAGGCCATCGCAATGACAACTTTGATGAATGATTCTAACCCATTCAATCAGCCTGGTGTTGAAGTTTATAAAAAGAACATGTTCAAACTATTAGGTAAAGAGTAATGATGAAAATAGAGATGTAAGCAAGTGTTTACGTCTCTTTTTTATACGCTTACAAATTAGTTCTGTCTAACCTCTATGGTGAATTTAACCTTTAAAATTTGACATGAAGCTCGTATAATAAGCTATGGTATTGAATATCTATAAAGGAGGAAATATTAATGCCTAGAGCAAAACAGTCTATGGATGGAAATACGGCTGCGGCTCACGTTGCGTATGCTTTTACAGACGTTGCTGCAATTTATCCTATTACTCCATCTAGTCCAATGGCAGACTCTATTGACCAATGGTCTGCAGCTGGACAAAAAAATATTTTTGGAAATCGAGTAGTTGTAAGTGAATTACAATCAGAAGCAGGTGCTGCTGGTGCTGTTCACGGATCATTAGCTGCTGGTGCATTGACTAATACATTCACTGCATCTCAAGGTTTATTATTGATGATTCCAAACATGTACAAGATTGCTGCTGAACAATTACCATGTGTCTTCGATGTATCTGCACGTACAGTTGCAACCCACGCATTGAACATCTTTGGTGATCACTCAGACGTTTATGCTTGTCGTCAAACAGGTTTCGCTATGTTATGTGAAACTAACCCACAGGAAGTTATGGATTTATCTCCAGTAGCTCACTTAGCTGCTTTAGAAGGTAAAGTACCATTCATTAACTTCTTTGATGGATTCCGTACTTCTCACGAAATTCAAAAAATCGAAAAATGGGACTACGAAGATTTAAAAGAAATGTGTCCAATGGAAGCTGTTGAGGAATTCCGTAAACACGCTTTAAATCCAGAACGTCCAACTATGCGTGGTTCTCACGAAAATGGAGATATCTTCTTCCAACACCGTGAAGCATGTAACACTGCATATGATGAATTACCTGCTGTAGTAGAAAAATACATGGGTAAAATCAACGAAAAATTAGGAACAAACTATGACTTGTTCAACTACTATGGAGATCCTGAAGCTGATCGTGTAATCATCGCAATGGGTTCTATCAATGACGTTGCTGAAGAAGTTATTGACTACTTAACTGCAAAAGGAGAAAAAGTTGGTTTAATTAAGGTTCGTTTATATCGTCCTTGGTCAAGCAAACACTTATTAAAAGTTCTTCCTAAGACAGCTAAGAAAGTTGCAGTACTTGACCGTACAAAAGAACCAGGTGCTCTAGCTGACCCATTATACTTAGATGTAGCTACAACACTTCGCGAAGCAGGATTAAATGACATCACTCTTTGCGGTGGACGTTATGGTTTAGGATCTAAGGATACTCCACCTTCAAGTGTATTCGCTGTTTACACTGAATTGTTAAAAGACGAACCAAAACCTCGTTTTACAATCGGTATCGTGGATGACGTTACAAACTTATCATTGCCAGAAGTTAAACCAGCTCCTAACACTTCAACTCCAGGAACTGTTGAATGTAAATTCTGGGGTCTTGGAGGAGACGGTACTGTAGGTGCTAACAAGAACTCTACTAAGATCATCGGTGACCACACTGACAAATACATTCAGGCTTACTTCCAATATGACTCTAAGAAAACGGGTGGTATCACAATTTCTCACTTGCGTTTCGGAGACAAACCAATCCGTAGCCCATACTACATTAACCAGGCTGACTTCGTAGCTTGTCACAACCCTTCATATGTAGTAAATGGATACAAGATGGTTCAAGACGTTAAACCTGGTGGTGTATTCATGATCAACTGCCAATGGTCAGACGAAGAATTAGACAAACACATGCCTGCTGAATCTAAAAAATATATTGCAGACAACAATATCCAATTGTACACAATCAATGCCATCGATAAAGCTATCGAAATCGGTATGGGTAAACGTACAAACACAATCTTACAATCTGCATTCTTCAAATTAGCTAACATTATGCCAATTGAAGAAGCTGTAGATTACATGAAAGCAGCTGCTAAGAAATCTTACTCTAAGAAGGGTGATGCAGTTGTTGAAATGAACTACAAAGCTATCGATGCTGGTGTTGGCGCTACTCACAAAGTTGAAATTCCTGCATCTTGGGCTAACCCTGAAGCTGATGCACCAAAACCTGAATTATCAGGACGTCCTGCAACAGTTAAGATGGTAAAAGACATCATGGAACCAGTTAACAAAATGGATGGAGATTCATTACCTGTATCTGCATTTACTGGAAACGTTGATGGTCAATGGGAAACTGGTGCTAGTGCTTACGAAAAACGTGGTACAGCTGTTACAGTTCCTGAATGGGATGCTGAAAAATGTATTCAATGTAACCAATGTGCATTCGTATGTTCACACGCTACAATTCGTCCATTCTTATTGAGCGAAGAAGAAGTGAAGGCTGCTCCTGCACAAATCAAATTGGCTGATGTTAAACCAAAAGCTACAGAATTCAAATATACAATGAGTGTATCTCCATTAGATTGTATGGGATGTGGTGAATGTATCACTGTATGTCCAACTCAAGCAATTAAGATGGTTCCTCAAGAATCTCAAGCTGAAGAACAACCTGTATTCGATTACTTGGTAGCTAATGTGTCTAAGAAAGATTCTGGATTCGCTGATGACACAGTTAAGGGTTCTCAATACAACCAACCATTGTTAGAGTTCTCTGGATCATGTGCTGGATGTGCTGAAACATCTTATGCTCGTTTAATTACTCAGTTATTTGGTGAACACATGTATGTATCAAATGCAACTGGATGTTCTTCAATCTGGGGTGGTCCAGCATCTGTATCTCCATATACAGTAAACAAAGACAGCTTACAAGGACCAGCATGGGCTAACTCATTGTTCGAAGACAATGCTGAACACGGATTCGGTATGCAATTAGGACAAAAAGTATTACGTGAACAAGCTATCGAAAAATTAATTGCTATGAACGAAAGCGAAAAAGCAACTCCTGAATTCAAGGCTGCATTCGAAAAATTCATGGAAACTAAAGAAAATACTCGTACTAACACAGAAGCAACAAAAGCATTATTAGTTGAAGTAGAAAAAGCTGCTGAAGCTGGATGTCCAGATGCTAAAGCTGTATTAGACAAGAAAGAATACTTAGCTAAGAAATCTGTTTGGATCTTCGGTGGAGACGGATGGGCTTATGATATCGGATTCGGTGGATTAGACCACGTTCTTGCATCAGGTGAAAACGTAAACGTTATGGTATTCGATACAGAAATGTATTCAAACACTGGTGGACAGGCTTCTAAAGCATCTAACATCGGTGAAGTTTGTCAATTCGCTGCAGCTGGTAAAGAAATGAAGAAAAAATCTTTAGCAGAAATCGCAATGAGCTACGGATACGTTTATGTAGCACAAATCGCTCTTGGAGCTAACCCTGCACAAGCAGTTAAATGTATTGCTGAAGCAGAAGCTTATCCAGGACCATCTTTAATCATCGGTTATGCACCATGTGAATTACACGGTATTGCTAAGGGTGGAATGAACCACTGTCAAGATGAAATGAAGAAAGCCGTTAAATCTGGATACTGGAACTTATTCTCATTTGATCCAGCTAAGAAAGAAGCAGGTAAGAACCCATTCACATTAACTTCTAAAGAAGGAGATGGAACTTACCAAGACTTCTTACACAACGAATCTCGTTACACTCGTTTAGTTAAACCATTCCCTGAAAGAGCAGAAAAATTATTTGCTAAGTCAGAAGAAGTAGCTAAAGAACGTTACGAACACTTACAACGTTTAGTTGAACTTTACAAGTAAGAAATAAATGAAAGAAGCTGATTGATTACAGCTTCTTTTTTTATGAAAATTTTTTAAATTTCACTATAATGGTTTTAAGAGGTGTTAAATTATGGAAAAAGGCAAATTAAATCGAATTACAGATGTCGAAGGTGTTTTGGTTGGGCATAAAACAATTTGTTCTGATTCTCACCAAACAGGTGTGACATTTATTCGTACGGCTGAAGATGTATTTCATCAAAAGCTAGCTTGTGGTTGTAGTATTCTAAATGGTTTTGGAAAGACGACAGGATTACCACAAATTATGGAGTTGGGTACTTTGGAAAGCTATATTTGTTTGACAAACACTTTAAATGTGGGCGTTGTTCAACAAGCCTTGGTGGATATCATGGTCAAAGAAAATGAAGATCTTACAAGTGTTAATGTTGTCGTTGGAGAATGCAACGATGGATATCTAAATGCGATTCGTGATTGTGTCGTCACAAAAGAAGATGTATATGATGCGTATCGTGATTGTAAAAAAGTGTTTGAACTTGGCAGTGTTGGAGCAGGTCGAGGCATGTCTTGTTTTGAAATGTCAGGTGGTATTGGGTCGAGTTCAAGAATCTTTGAAATTGATGGAAATACATATACTCTAGGTGTTCTTGTACTTTCTAATTTTGGTTTAAGAGAACAGTATCTGTTAGATAAAGTAGAGGGGAATCAATTGCCTTTAGAACAAGAAAAAGGTTCCATCATGATGATCATTGCGACGGATGCTCCGTTAAGTGATCGACAATTACGTAGAGTTTGTAACCGAATGCCGGTTGGCTTAGCTTTAACAGGATCGCATATGGGTAATGGTTCCGGTGATATTGCGATTGCGTTTAGTACAGCCAATCGTTTTGGAGATGAAAAGATTCATACTTTAAAACAAATCAATGACAACAAGATCAATGTTGTGTTTGATGCAGCCATTGAATCTTGTAAAGAAGCTGTCCATGTATCTTTAATTGAAAATGAAGAGGTGACAGGTCAGTCTGGACATGTTCGTAAGTGTTTAAATCAAGTGAAGATTTCATAGTGAAATTTTCTTTTTTATGTTATATTTTTTTTGGTGATTATATGAAGAAAGTAATGTTTGATTGTGATGATACACTCTATGATTTATCTTGGCCATTTCGCAAGTGCATGAAAGAATTCCTTCCGAATGTAGATGTGGATATGGATTTATTTTATGCGGATTATCGTAAGTTTGGAGATATGATTTTTGATGATCTTCAACAAGGAAAGATCACAGTTGATGAATCTGGCGTTTATCGTGTTGAAAAGGCTTGTGAAAAGTATGGGATTATTTTTTCTCATTCAAAAGCTGTAGAGTTTCAGTCTCGCTATAAATATTATCAGCATCATATTGAAATGGATGCACCATTGATTGATTATTTTTCGAATTGTGAAGATGAACTTGCGATTTTGACAAATGGAGAGGACACTCATCAAAGAATGAAATTAGAAGTGCTTCATGTCTTTGATTATTTTAAACCTGAAAATGTATTTACGAGTGGTCGAATTGGAGTCGCAAAACCGGATGTGAATGCATTTAAAAAATGTATGGAAGCGATGCATGAAGATATTACGGAATGGTATTATGTGGGTGATAACTATATCAATGATATGCAGGGGGCTAAAAATGCAGGCATGAAGACGATTCATTTTAATCGTCATCATCAGGTAAGTGGTCCTTGTGCAGATCATGTAGTATATAGTGCAAAAGAATTGGTTGAATTCATTAAAAAAGGTTAGACAAATCATCTAACCTAATCATTAAATACATGAATGAACTATATCGAGTACTTCTTGGAGAATGTTTTGTGGACATTCTTCTTTTTTTGTGGCTTTCCTTGCTTTTAAATCTAATGTTTTTACATGTTCACATAAAACACATCCAGTTGTAATTGTATGAGAATCAAGTTTTACATGTGTTGGAAAATTTTTTGTGTTATTTGTTATTGGGCAAACGATGAAAAGACCCATGATTTTGTTGTAATCATTATTGGAAATAACTAAGCATGGGCGTTTTCCTGCTTGTTCGTGCTCCTTAGTAGGGTCAAGGTCTATATAAACGATATCGCCTTGTTTAAAAGACATTAAATTTCCTCCTTACCGACAATTTCATCAGACCAAATTTCTTTTTGTTCAGTCGGTCCGTCATAATTTGCGAATCTTTCAGCTAATGTTAATTTTTTTTCTTTTTTGGGTACAAGAACAATTGTTTCATTTTGAACTTTCATTTGAAGTTCGTCTCCAACTTTTAAAGATAGAAGTTTCATCACTGCCATAGGTAATCGAATCCCTTGTCCGTTTCCCCATTTTGCAATTTTTAAACTGTTTTGAGCCATGATGTATGTCTCCTTTCATTCCTGTCTGTCTCTACAATAAGTATATACAATGTATAAACATAAAGTCAATGACTAAAATATAATTATAGTGATGATTTTATGGTTAGGCATAGAATCACATTTGTGGTAAAATAATTTTGTATGTTTTGATAAGGAGTAATTATGTTTATAACAACAATTCATTCTATTGATTCATTAGAAAAATTAAAAAGAGCAAAGGCCGATGCCGTGATCATTGGTGTTGAACATTATTCCATTCGTACGAGTATTACGGTAAAAAAAGAGGATTTGCAGCTTTGGAAGAAGAAGTGTAAAAAGCTTGGCCTTAAATTATATATCAACTTTTTAAGATTATGTATGGATGAAGATTTATCGGGTGTTCGTGAATACTTTTCTATTTTTAAAGAATTGGATGTGGATGGTATTTACTATGCGGATGAAGGTCTATATTTTGAGGCGAAACAATTGGGGATTGAATCCAAATTGATTTATCAACCGGAAACATTGGTGGCTTCAAGTGCAGATGTGGATTTCTATATGTCTTTAGGCATTCAATCTGTATCTTTAGCTCATGAATTGAGTCTTGAAGAAGTGGTAAGTATTGGAAAGCACAATCCGGATATTGAAATCTTAGTGCATGGGTATTTCTCAATCCTATATTCAAGAAGACCTTTGGTCACTAACTATTTAGAGGCTGTGAATAAACCGGTTTGTTCTTTGCCGTGTCATTATGACTTGATTGAACAAACGCGACAGCAGCGTATGCCAATTGTGCAAGATGAGTCGGGTACACATATCTTTAGTGAAATGCCAATCAACTCATTACAGGAAATGTGGGATTTTACAGATGTAGGAATGCATCGCTTCCGCATTGATTCTTTGTTTTTTGATGATGATTGGACTGTTGAAATCTTGGGTTTATATGATTTAGCTTTACAAGGAATTAAAATTACGGATGATGAGTCGACAAACCGTTGGTATTTAGAAGAGACAATTAAGAAAAAGGAGGAGCAAGTAAATGAATAAGATTGAATTATTAGCTCCTGCTGGAAATTTAGAAAAAGCAAAGATTGCGATTTTATATGGGGCGGATGCCGTATATATTGGTGGTAAGCAGTTTAGTTTGCGTTCGCGTGCTAGTAACTTTTCCATTGATGAAATCGCAGAATTAGTCAAATTTGCGAATGCACATAATAGTCATGTGCATGTAACTGTAAACATGCTTCCGCATGAATCGGATTTGGATGGTATTGAAGAGTATTTAAAAACTTTGGATTCGATTAGCGTGCATGCGATTATTGTGGCAAGTCCATCGATTATGATGTTGGCAAAAAAGCTTGGATGTAAGTTTGAAGTGCATGTGTCAACGCAGCATTCTTCTACAAATTCAAGTGCTGCAAGATTCTGGAAAGAAAAGGGCATGGACCGTGTTGTTCTTGCCAGAGAATGTCAAATGGATGATATTCGTTCGATTTGTGAAGAGAATATTCTTCCTATTGAAGTCTTTATTCATGGAGGCATGTGCATTTCTTTTTCAGGACGTTGTGTATTGAGTAATCATATGACACTTCGTGATGCGAATCGTGGTGGGTGTGCGCAGAGTTGTCGTTGGAAATATCATTTAATGGATGGGCAAACAGAATTAAGTGATCCGACGAATTTATTCTCCATGTCTTCAAAGGATTTGCAGGCAGTGGATTATATTGAGGATTTCATCCATATGGGTGTAGCGTCTTTGAAAATTGAAGGGCGTATGAAAAGTGCTTATTATTTAGCTACGGTTGTTTCTAGCTATCGTATGTTGATTGATTATATTTATGAGCATGGGCATGCGGATGTTGAAATTATTGAGCGTGTAAAAAAGGAAATTGCCAAGGCAGAGAACCGACCGACCGGGCCGGGCTTCTATAATGGTCTTCCTGGATATAAGGTACAGTTGTATCAAGATCATGATGAAACGGTAACACAGGAATATGTAGCCATTGTACAGGATTATGATAAAGAAAGTCAGATGGCGACTTTACAAGTAAAGAATCATTTCATGCCCAATCAGGATTTAGAAATATTTGGTCCTCACATTTTAAGTACGATTGTACATGTTGGGGATGTGTATGATACTGAAGACAATGTATTAGAGGTTTGTAATAAGCCGATGCAGATCGTACATACAAAATGGTCTGGGCCTATTGAAGTCGATGCGATGATTCGTAAAATTAGATAGTGGAAGAGGTAAGTAAGATGAAATTAAGTCAGAGTTTCTTTTATACATTAAGAGAAAATGCGAAAGATGAAGATAGCGTATCAAGTAATTTGTTGGTGCGTGCTGGAATGATCAAAAAATGTTCAAACGGAATCTATATGATCATGCCTATGGGAAAGAAGGTTCTTTCTAAAATTGAAAATATTATTCGTGAAGAAATGGATGCGAAAGATGCACAAGAATTGTTGATGCCAGCATTGATTCCAGAAGATGTATATGTACAATCGGGTCGTCGTGAAGCCTTTGGTTCAAATATGTTTTCATTGAGTGATCGTTATAATAAGCGTTATGTTTTGGGTCCAACACATGAAGAATTGTTTGCGGTAGCTAGTAGTATGGATGGAAAATCTTATAAGGATTTCCCATATAACTTATATCAGATTCAAACGAAATATCGTGATGAAACACGTCCTCGATATGGCTTGATTCGTGTTCGTGAATTCATCATGAAGGATGCGTACACATTTGATGTGGATGAATCTGGATTGGATGTAGCCTACAACAAAATGTATGATGCGTATTGCCGTATCATGGATCGTTTAGGATTGGAATATAAGATTGTTAAAGCAGATACTGGAGCTATGGGTGGTTTATTATCAGAAGAATATCAGGCTCTATCAAGTATTGGTGAAGATGTTGTTGTTGGATGTGTTGGTTGTGACTATTCTAGCAACTTAGAAATCACTGAAGTAGTAGATACAATGGAAGATTCTTGTGAAGAAGAACTTTCTATGGAAGTTGTTGATACGCCAAACGCAAAAACAATTGAAGAAGTAGCGGCTTTCTTTGGTAAGAAGGAAAGTGATTTTGTTAAAACATTACTATATAACGTAGATGGAAAGGTAATCGCATTCTGTATTCCTGGTGATCGTGAATTAAATGAAACAAAGGCATTGAAATTATTAGGTGCTAATGAAATGGAAATGGCTAGCTTTGAAGAAGTTGAAAAGGTAACACATGCTCGTGTTGGTTTTGCGGGTCCAGTCGGCATTGATTGTCCTGTATATATGGATCGTCAAATCAAACATATGAAAAACTTCATTGTAGGTGCTAACCAATCGGATCGTCACATTAAGAATGTAAATTGTAAAGATTTCGAGCCTGTTGAAGTGGCAGATCTTTGCCAGGTTAAAGAAGGGGATATTTGTCCTAAGTGTGGAAAGAAGTTAACTTTCCAACATGGTATTGAAGTTGGTAACCTATTTAAATTGGGTACTAAATATTCTAAGAGCATGAATCTATACTATACAGATGCCAATAACCAATTACAGCCAGTTTGGATGGGAAGTTATGGCATTGGTCTAGAAAGATGTATGGCAGCCGTTGCTGATCAACACCATGATGATTTTGGTATGAAATGGCCAGTTGAAATTGCACCATTTAGACTTGCAATTGTTCCAGTATCTTTAAAGGATGAAGAACAAGTTAAGATTGCCAATGATCTATATGAATTCTGTAAAGAACACAAGTTCGATGTTATTTTAGATGATCGTAATGAGCGTCCAGGCGTTAAATTTAAAGATATGGAATTGATAGGGGTTCCTTATCGTATTACTGTGGGTCGTGGTGTTAAAGAGGGTAAGCTTGAGTGGACAGATCGTTATACGGGTGAAAAGACTGAAATTGCGATTGAGGATGTTTATTCTGAAATCGAAAAAGTTTTCGCCATGTAAACGCTTGTACTTGAACTATAAACAAAAAATTAAGTTTTGCATTTACTTTCATACAATTTTCTTGTATATTAGTCATAGTTAAAGGAGTGTAATTATGCAAAATAAAATTGAAATTTTTAACAACCAGGTTATTATCAACTATAATTTGGCATATCCAAAGAGTCGTGAGGTTTTATTAAAATCTCATACGTTCGCAAAATTCGTTCAATATTTCATTGAATATCAAGAATCAGATAATGCGAACATGTACGCGTATTTGACAAAGAATGGAGAATTGAATTCAAAAGAAGCTTCTTATGATTTCTGTCATTTCTTGCGTTTATTGTCAATCTTTACTTGTGAAGAATTAAAAGATGAATATTATATTTCAAATAAAGATGCAACTTTAAGTGTTATTGAAGAGATGTATCGTAATTGGCGTTCTTTACAACGTTTTGGATATATGAAGAGTGATAATTCAACGGATTTTGGTATTAATACATTAGTGGCATTTGACTCAGCTTTAAATGATTTAATTCTTCGTACATATCGTTTGTTTGAAGAAAAATTAATGGGAAGACCAAACTTAGTGTATCGTCAGGTTCAAGCTGGAACTAATGCATGTTTCTCTATTCATACGTTGGATAAAGTATGGGCTGATGAATATGCTGCATTACAAGATATCCCAATGATCGATACAGTTATGTTAAGAACTCCAATGATTTTGCATCCAAAATCAAGTAAACGTACAGGTATGTTTACTGAAATAGATACACAGCCAATGACATATTTCAAAAAGGGCGAATCAAACTGGTTCTGTTATCCTTGTAAGGTTGGAGCTTTATTATGTTTCGTATACTTCAACTCAAAATATATGTCTAGTGCATTGAGTATGGCTAACTTGTTTGAATTAGCTACAAAAGAAGAGAGTGCTCAAAAACCAGATCTTGTTGTTATTTTTGGTAATGACGATGGAAATGATGCGACAAACTTCTATTATGATGAGGCCAATGATATTTGGGTAGGATGTATCAGTGACAATCCTCGTATCGAATACTTTGGATATTTAAAGAAAATGTGTTTAACATTACACAACTTGGCACAGATGAAAAAAGGTTGGTTACCAATCCATGGTGCTTTCGTAAACATCTATTTAAAGGATGGAACTAAGAAAGGTATCATGTTGATGGGTGACAGTGGTGCTGGTAAATCTGAATCCATTGAAGCATTAAAGGCAGCTGCTGGAGATATGATTCGTGAAGTAGAAGTTGTATTTGATGATATGGGAACAATTCACTTAGAAGATGGCGTTCCATATGGTCAGGGAACTGAAATTGGTGCCTTCATTCGTCTAGATGACTTAGATCCAGGTACTCCATATCGTGACATGGACCGTTCAATTTTTATGGCTCCAGAAAATCCAAATGCACGTATGATTCAGCCTGCAGCTCCATATCGTGTTGTTGTTCACAACCACAAAATTGATTTATTTGCGTACGCAAACAACTACACAAATGAATTTGGTCTAAAGAAATTAACTGTCCAAGAAGTAAAAGATACTTGTAAGTTAGGTAAGCGTATGGCTTTGGGTACAACTCAAGAAGTTGGTATTTCAACAACTTACTTCGCAAACCCATTTGGTCCTATGCAAAAACAAGAGCTTTGTGAACCAATCATCGACACAATATTCCAGGCTCTAGAAGACAACGGAGTATTTGTTGGTGAAATCTATACGCACTTAGGATTCGATAAATCAAACCGTAAAGGTTTAAATATTGCTGCACAGCAATTATTAGAATTTATCCAGAAAAAGGATTAATATGTTTAATAACAATTCAATGAATTATTACTCAACAAGCACTTTAAAAAGTGCTTTGTTGAAGTCTTATGCATGGATGGCTATTGCCTTATCCATCACGGCAATTGTATCTTATGGTTTATATGCTACAAATGCTTTATTGATTTTATTGAGCGCCATGCCATTTCTATTTATGTTGTTTGTGATCGCACCATTTATCTTGTCCATTGCCTTTGGTGTTTCTATGGCAAGATCTACATCCAGTACAGGTATGAAAGTCATGTTAGTGCTTTATGCCATCTGTATGGGCGTTTCACTAACTTCAATTGGTTATGTATATGATGTAGCTACAATTGGTACTGCTTTTTTAGTCAGTGCAGTTTACTTTATTAGTTTAGCTGTTATTGGAACAACATCTAAAAAAGATTGGTAATCCGCAATTAGATAGGGTCGACTAAAAGTTGGCTTCAAAAATTGTAGG
>OLPV01001714.1_pt1 | contig 15758 bp, 13 predicted proteins | sample 1671961 | NCBI WGS metagenome assembly OLPV01 (sample SAMEA3136630, study PRJEB25190) | human gut metagenome | biome: human gut; feature: human-associated habitat; material: faeces | place: Austria | collected 2013
TCTTTTTTGATAAACAAAATACATATATCATTGCGTTTATCATATCTTTTTGATATAATACCGCCGAGGTGATACTTAATGGAGCTTCGAACACTGAGATACTTCGTCGTCGTGGCGCAGGAGCTGAATATTACGAGGGCTGCCGAGCGGCTGAATATGAGCCAGCCGCCGCTGAGCAACCAGATCCGGAACTTGGAGGAGGAGCTGGGCACCCAGCTCTTCGTCCGGGGCGGAAGAAGCCTTCAGCTGACCGAGGCGGGGCTGCTTCTCTACCGGCGGGCGGAGCAGCTGCTGGATTTGGCGGAGCGAACCCGGGAGGAAGTGTCCTCCTTTGCCATGGGTCTCAGCGGCACATTGTGCCTGGGCAGCGTGGCGGGGCTCGCCGCCTTTCTCACCGGACGGTGGCTGGCAGGATTCCGGGAGGAATATCCCCTGGTGCGTTTTGAAATTGCCAACGGCAGCAGCGACGACATCAGCGACCATATCCTCCGTGGCTACTATGAGCTGGGCGTGATTGCCGCACCCTATGACAGCGAGCACCTGGAAGGCATTCCCGTAGGCGACGAGCCCTGGTGCGCCATTTTCTCGGAGAACCATCCCCTGGCGGCTCAGCCAGGGGAGCCGCTTCCTCTGAAGGAGCTGGCAGGGTATCCGCTGATCGTGCCCCACCGAAGCTCCCGGATTGACGAGATCCGCAGCTGGTTCCGGCTGGTGGGAGCGGAGCCGAACATTGTGGGGGAACACTCCAATTTTCTGGATGTGCTGGCCATGGCCCACGCCAATGTGGGGGTGTCTATCTTTCCCCAGACCACTCCGGCGCCCATGCCGGGTATGGTCTCCCGGCGGATTGTGGAGCCTTCCCGGCAGGCGCAATACCTGCTGGTGCACAAGCGGGACGCCACGATGAGCGAGCTTTCCCAGGCCTTTCTGGATTACGTTCAGGACGATCTTCAGGCGCACCCGGCGGACTTCCTGGAAGAGGAATAATGAAACCCCGTCATTTGCGTTTGCAAGTGACGGGGTTTATGAATGGTCGGTATTTGTCATGGACTCCCTCTTCTCGTTGGAATCAAAAACGGAAGGTCGTGTAGCAGCGCGCCTGAAGGATTTCGGCGTCTTCAACGATTCTCATAAGGCTTCTCCTTTCAGTGCGGACGGCTGCCACAGCCGGTGTCAGTGCTTGAAGGTTTCGTAGTACTCGGTGAGAAATTCAGCAATCTTCTTAGAAACTTTCATAAGACTTCTCCTTTCTGATACAAAAATGGTATACGGCGAGTTAGTGCTTAAAGGTTTCGTAGTAAGCGTCCAGAACCATCTCAATCTTCTTAACCAGCTTCATAATGCCATCTCCTTTCTGAATTTTGGCTTGCTTTTCTTTCTGGCTTAACTATAATACCAATTTTCCAAAAAGTAAAATACCAAATTCCTGAGAACTACCATATGATTTTGATATAGAAACGCTCCCGGCCTTTGAAGCCGGGAGCGTTCAATCTTGCGTTTAATATCAGTGCATCCACAGAAAATCCATGAACTGAGGAACCTGCTTTTCCCAGTCCGCCTCGCAGTGGCCGCCGTCCGGCTGGCAGTAGACCAGGGTGGCGCCGCCCTTCCGGCGGATTTCCCGGGCAAGACCCTGGTTCCAGCGGTAAGATTGGCTGTTGTCATCCCGGTTTTCCGGGCCTTGACGGCCCCAGGCCTCCCGGGAGCCCCAGGACAGGTAAACCCGGGTATTGGCGCTGATGGGAGCCATGGCCGCGTCGGTAAAGACTCCCTCCGGGCAGAAGCCGATGGCACTGGACAGGCAGGCAGCCTTGGAGAACCACCGATTATAGCCCAGTACCCCCCGGATGGCCATCAGGCCGCCCATACTGGAGCCGGCGATGCCGGTGCATTCCCGGAAGGGAATGGTGGGGAACCGGCCGTCGATGTAGGGCTTCACCCGGGTGATGAGCCAGTCCAGGGTTTCGTCGCCCTTGGCAGTGAGCTTTCCCACGTTGTCACCGGCGGCAGGGTAAGGCAGGTATTCTTCCAGACGCTGGTTGCCGGTATGGCTGCATTCCATGCCCACGACAATCATGGGCTTGCTCCAGCTGTCCAGGAATTCCTTCAGCCCCCAGGACTTGCCGTAGGTGGCATCGGAATCGAAGAACAGATTGTGCCCGTCGAAAAAGTACATCACCGGGAACCGGCCGCCCTTGCCCTCAGGCAGATAGATGTGCAGGGTGCGGTCTGACTTCCCTGGGGGATAGTAAAATGGCTGCTTGATTACCATGGGGCTGCCTCCAGTTTCAGATTGGTGACATTATAGCACGTTTTTCCCAAAATGGAAAGGGGATGATACGAAAAAGAAAGACCATTGCCGGGCTTTTCCGCAAAAACCGGCTCCCCTTAGTGCCCAGGGGAGCCGGTTTTTACAATGCGGGATACTTTTCCCGGAACTGGGCCAGCGGCACGTCCCACTCGCTCTGGTAGCGGGCATCGCCACGATGGTCGGGCAGGGGCAGAATCTCCTGCAAATCATGGATGAAGGCTTTGGTGAAGATCACCGAGCCTGCCACATTCAGGTGGGAGTCGTCGCAGTAGTGGTCATCCAGATTCAGCCCCAACCGCTGGACCTGCTCATAAGTGCAGTAATTCAGACAGGGAACGCCCCGGGAATCCAGATATTCTTTGGTGGCATCCCAGCGAACGGCAGAGTGAAAAGCGTGGGAAATGCTGGGCATGAACACGGCCACCACCGGGATTCCCCGCTCCTTGCAGGCTTCGATTATCAAATCGTAGTAGTGGATGCTGTACTGGGACATAGGCTCCGGCTCGGCACCGGCGCAGTTCCACAGTTCCGGCACGATGGCGGAAAGAGAACCCGCCCGGGGAATGTCGGTCATGCCGGCTCCCTTTTGATAGCTGGGATAGTCGGCCTTGACCAGATAGTCCCGGGAGAAATCCGCGTCCGTCAGTTCATTCCACCGGGAGTGATAGCGCAGAAGAGGAAACTCCCAGGACAGATAGGACTGGCTCTTGTCCACGGCGCAGATTTCCCGGATGAGCTGCTCTTTCAGCTTCCTGTCCGGCATACATTCTACCACCTTCCGGTGGACTGGCTCAGCTTCGCTTGGCAGCATATCGTCAAACAGGCAGCTGAAATCGCAGACGACCACGGAGGGAGTCTGGTACTTCAGGGCATAGAGAAGCTGATAGTAGGCGGTCATGGCAGAGCGGTAGGCCATCCCAAAGTTGAAGCCTGTGACCCCGGACTCCTCGTAGCCCACAATGGGGGTATAGCCGTCGTAGAGTTCGCTGGTGCCGATGGCAAGAATATCGATGGAATTGTCGGATGCCCGGGAATAGAGGATGTTCTTGGTATACAGATCATCCTCTACCGACCAGCGGTAGTGAAGCACGCTTTGTGCCGCCGAAAAACACAGGCAGAACAGCAGCGCAAAGGCCACAACCCGAATGATATATTTTTTCATGAAAAAACTCTCCTGCCTCAGAAGCCCTGGTAAATGAAGGAGGCGCTGCTGAATTCCGGGCCGTAAATGCCGAAAATGATGATGGAAAACACCGCCAGCAGATACACCGCGTACCGGCAGACAATGTCTTGCTTCATCAGGGTTTCCCTGAGTTTGATCTTGTGCTCGTGGAGAATGTCCACGGCGATCATCAGCAGGATCCCCAGGTACATGACCCGGATGTTCGCCGCGTCCAGGCCGAAGGCGGTAAGGCTGTCGTCAAAGAGAATGTGAATCTGCCCGGGACTAAAGCGGGCTGCTCGTCCAAACAGCGTAAAGGCCTGACGCAGGTACCCGGCTCGGATGAAGAACCGACCGAAGGTCAGGATCAGGAAGGTGCGCAGAGTCTGGAACAGCCGCCAGCTGACGGAGCTGTCGCTCAGGTGAAGCTTTGTCCGGAGGGACTTGTACCAGGGCCCCAGCAGGGTGGCGGTGGAAACGAAGAAGGCCTGATAGCAGCCGTAAACCACATAGTTCCAGCCGGTGCCGTGCCAGATGCCTACCAGCACAAAGACGATGACCGAGGCCAGAGTGGCGGAGAAGACCTTCTTCAGGTAGGGGTTGGGAATCTTCTTGGAGAATTTCATCACGGATTTGTTGAGCACGATGGGATAGTACAGATATTTCTCCATGAATTCGCCCAGGGACATGTGCCATCTCTGCCAGTATTCGGTGACGCTCCGGGACACCAGCGGCGCCCGGAAGTTTTCCGGCAGTCGGATGTCCAGCACCTCGGAAATGCCCATGATCACATCGATGCCGCCGGAAAAATCGGCGTAGATCTGGAAGCTGTAGAGCACCATGGCCCAGCACAGGGTGAAGCCCACGGCGGTTTCCTCCCCCAGAATGCCCAGCACCAGAATGCCGATCCGGTCGGCGACGACCACCTTCTTGAAGTAGCCCCAGAGGGAACGCTGAATCCCCATAATCATCCGATCGGCATCGGGCTTGTGAATCTGCTGGAACTGGGGAGCAGTTTTCTTATATAGGTTGATGGGCCCCTGAAGAATGGAGGGGAAATAGGTGATGAAGACAAAATAATTGAGAAAATTCTTTTCCGCCGGGTGCTTTTTGTGATAGATGTCGTTGGCGTAGGCAATCATGGTCAGGGTGAAATAGGAGATGCCGATGGGGCTGACTAGGGTGCTGAGCGATAGCCCCCGGTGGCTGAGAAACAGCCGCACCGCCTCAAAGCTGTCCCGGAAGAATTTGAAGTAGCACAAAATGGCAAGGGACAAAATCACGTCCAGCCAGAAAATTCTCCTTGCTTTTTCCTTCTGACCCAGGTTTTTCTCGATGAGCAGACCGGAAAAGAAGGAGATGGCCACGCAGACGGTAATAATGACCAGAGATTTCAGCCCGGAGGCGGCCAGAATGAAGAACAGGTTCGCGCACAGAAGGACGATTTTCTGGCCGTTTTTAAACCGGCCGGCCAGATAGTAGGCAATTGCCACGATGGCGGCAAAGCCCACATAGGAGATAGATTTCAGATCCATGGATAGTACTTCCTTGCTTTTGAGAAATAATCCGTCAGAGGAGCGGGATCGCCGTGGCCCGGAAACAGCAGAATCTCCCCAGGGAGCTTTTGGTAGCTTTCCAGAGTCCCGGCCAGAGCTCTTTGGCTGGCGCCGATGGATTTCAGCTCCATGCCGTTGCCCAGCAGACTGTCCCCGGAGAACAGATATTTCCCCCGGTACAGGTAGGACATGCCCCCGGGGGAATGACCGGGGGTTTTCCAGGCCTGCCAGTCCTCTCCGGGAAGCTGCGCCTGGGGGAAATCTCCCAGGCGTACATCCGCCCGGCAGACGTAGGGCAGTGGAAGGTTCTTTTTTGCCCAGGCGAATTTTTCTGGGTCGCCGATGAAGAGCAGGGGAAAATGAACGGTGCTGTTAGGCAATTTTTCCATGCTTTCGGCGCAGACCGCCGAGGCATAGACCCGGCAGGGAATATGCGTCCGGAGCCAGTTGACCCCGGAAATGTGGTCGTAATGCTCGTGGGTCAGAAAAATGTGCACCAGCCGGGCATTTTTTAGGTAAGAAAGCAATTCATCATCGGCGTGAGGGTCGATAACCACCGGCTCATCCCCGGCGGGGATGAGATACATCCGCTCGTCAATCAGCTCGCCCGGAAAGATATGGACATCCCACGGGGAAAAGGATGGAGCCTCCATTTACGCTTCGGATTTTTTCTGCTCTACCAGAGCGCAGATGGCGTCCAGATTGTTCAGATTTTCCGGCTCAATGTCATCGGCATCGATGTAGATGTCGAATTCGTCCATCAGGGTGGTGACGATCTGAATCACATCGAAGGATTCCAGAATTTCGTCGTCAATGAGATGCTGCTCCTTCTGAAAGTCCACGTCGGGACGGATGGACTCCAGCAGCTCCAGAATTTGTTCTTTCATGTCAATTCTCCTTAATATACTGCTGCTTCAGCAGCGTTCTGTCGATTTTTCCGTTGAGATTGATGGGCATTTCCGCCAGAACCTCGTACCGGTTGGGAATCATATAGGCGGGAAGCTTGTCTTTCAGCTGCTCGGTCAGTGCCTTGGAATCCAACTCGCCCTCGTAGATGGCCACAATCTTCTGGGTTTTGTGCTCATACAGGCAGCAGCCTCTGCGCACCCCGGGGACGGCTCCCAGAGCCGTCTCGATTTCGCCCAGCTCAATCCGGTGACCCATGTGCTTGATCTGAGAGTCCTTCCGGGCAAGGAAGACGATCTCGCCGTACCGGTTGTACTTGGCCAGGTCGCCGGTGCGGTAAATCCGCTCGTAATAGTTGGGCTGCAGGGGGTTGCGGACAAAGGCCTCCCGGGTTTTCTCCGGGTTATTGAAATAGCCGTGAGCCAGAGAGCAGCCCCGGACGCAGATTTCGCCCACGGTCTCCGGCTCGGTGACGAGGCGGTCGCCGTCCAGCAGCAGAACCTCTGTATTATTGCAGGCGTAGCCGATGGGAATGGGCTCGGTGTCTTCAAATTCCCGCTCAATTTTATAGTAGGTGCAGTCGCCGGTGGCCTCGGTGGGGCCGTAGAGGTTGGCAAACTTCACCTGGGGCATGGCTCTGCGCCACAGATTGAATTGTTTGGTGGGCATGACCTCGCCTAAGAACATGACCTTTTTCAAGGTTTCCGGCTTTTCCTTGTCCAGAGCCCGGAAGTTGACGATCATGCACAGAGCCGAGGGCACCCAGTCGATGCAGGTGATTTTTTTGTCGATCAGGAACCGCACCAGCTTCTTGGGCAGGGAGAACAGCTTCCGGGGGACAATGTGCATGGTGGCGCCGCAGCGCAAAGTTGCGTAGATGTCCTTGACGGAGGCGTCAAAGTAGAAGGGAGTCTGGTTGGCGAAAACCTCGTTTTCGTCAAATTCGAAGGTCTCGCACCACCACTCGGTGAAATTGATGACGGAGCGGTGGCTGACAAGCACGCCCTTGGGTACGCCGGTGGAGCCTGAGGTGAAGATGGCGTAAACCGGATCCGTATCGATGGAGCGACGCTGCCGAGCCTGGATTTCCTCGGTGCGAACGGCATCATTCGCCAGAAAATCCTCTATGTAGTGCACGGTGCAGGCCTGCTGAACCGCTTCCGGCAGGGTGTCACACCGGCGGGTGATCAGGCATTTGGCGCCCAGAGTGTCAATAATCAGCTTCACCCGCTCGTAGGGCATCTGAATGTCGATGGGCACATAGAAGCCGCCGGTGTAGGCAACGCCCAGGAAGGCCTCGATGACCTCTACGCTCTTGTTCATGTACACCAGCACCGGGGTGCCGATGGCAACCGAATCCAGCAGACCGCTGGCAACCCGCAGAGCGTCCGCCTTCAGCTGAGAAAAGGTGATTTCCCTGGCTTCATCGGTGTAGGCGATTTTGCTTCCGAACTTCTTTTCCGTGATTTCCAGATAATCCGCGATATTTTTGATCATTCCGATGGATTCCTCCTTGCTTCTTCGTGAGAACTCCCGATAATCCAATTTTCCAGGATTTTCAACCCATTTTACCACAGGAAGTAGGGGTTTGCAAGGAGTATCTTTGGGGGATAAGCGTCAAATAAACACAAATGTAACTTAAAAGCCCCCGTTGTTTGCAAAAAGCAAACAACGGGGTAAAATATCAAAAAATCTTTTTTATCTGAGTGTTTTCAAAAGAACTGCCATAGCAATCCGAAACATTCTGGTGCGCTTCCGGCGATGCGGCCGGGGGATTCTTAAGGGGGCGGCTTTTCGGCAGCGCCCCTTAAGTCGGCTTCTTATCAATGTTCTTGCCGAAACAAGAACATTGCCTCCGGAGGAACCAGAGCCGAAACACTCTGTGAGTTTTGGAATATAAGGATAGACTTACAATTCACGGGACGATGAGGGCATCGTCCCCTACAATCTCTTATTTGAACATTTTCTGACAGCAACCTCATCCACCCGACCGGCACCTTCCCCTTTCAGGGGAAGGCTAAGGAAACGGATTGTGATCGGAGGAAATCCCTGAAAAGGGCCACACCAGTGCTACTGGTTCGCAATGACAACCGTTAACAAGGCTGTCCCAGCCAAAGCCCCCTTCCTGCGAAGGAGCCATTTCTCAGGGCACGAAGATCCGGGTCATCTCCACAGCCCGGCCGTTCTCCAACCGGACGGTGGTGTTCTGGGGATAGAAGCCATAGTCAATTCCGTTGTCCGGGGCGAGGAAATCGCCGGAAACATAGACCTTGGGATCCTTGTCGGGCTGAGACATATCGGTGTAGACAAGACTTTCGTCCACGGGCACGGTGATGACGCCAAGCTCCCGGTAGTCTTTGGAGTCATTCTCCAGCAGCCGGTGATAGGTGGCGTCGTCGTTGGTGGTCAGACTGTAGCCGTCGCCGCTCAGACCGCCGTTGATGTCCACGGTGCCGTAAGCATCCTCGCTCAGCTCCTTCACCACCACCTTTTCCGCATCAATGGAGATGGTGTCACCCACCCGCAGGGCGGCAATGTCCGCCGCGCCGTAGCGGTCGTAGTCGTATACGGTGAGCTTCATCCGCATTACGCCGGTATCGTCCAGATAGACGTCCCCCTCTGCCAAGGATACGGACAGGGTGCAGCTGCCCGGGTTTTCCAGGTCAAGGGTCCCGGGCAGGGGCTGAATCCAGTTGGTCTGCGCCACGGGCTTGGTGGCGGGCTCCGGCGCGGGCAGGGTCACGGGTTCGTCCTTTATGGTACAGCCTGCCAGCAGCAGACACAAAATCAGGGTCAAATACCATTTTTTCATACATTTACCTCCTTAACTGGCTATACTATCATAGCATGAAATGCCTGGAATGACAAATTAAGTTTTCTTGAAGATTTTTCAGGGGCTTTACAATTCCTGACTTTTGGATTTTACACAGCGGGAATAGGATAATGTCCGTAGGATGTGAATCCGAAAATGAATTGATGAAGGAGATCAAAGAAAATGAAACGTATTGTCAGCATTGCACTGTGCCTGATTCTGGCACTGAGCCTGGCTGCCTGCGGTCAGACCGCCGCCCCCGCCGCTACGGAGGCTCCCGCTACCACCGCTGCCGCAAAGCTCTCCGGTACCGTCGCCACCGACGGCTCCACTTCCATGGAGAAGGTCGTCGGCGCTCTGGGCGAGGCCTTCATGGAGGCGAACCCCGACACCACCTTTACCTACAACCCCACCGGCTCCGGCTCCGGCATCACCGCAGTCAGCGAAGGCCGCTGCGATATCGGCCTTGCATCCCGTGCGCTGAAGGACGACGAGAAGGCTTCCGGCCTGAAAGAGACCGTCCTCGCACTCGACGGCATCGCGATCATAGTTAACCCCGAAAACAAGGTCTCCGACCTGAGCATCGAGCAGATAGCCAAGATCTACACCGGCGAGATCACCAACTGGAAGGACGTCGGCGGCGACGACGCAGAGATCGTCCTCATCGGCCGCGAGGCAGGCTCCGGCACCCGTGACGGCTTTGAGAGCATCACCGACACCAAGGACGCATGCAAGTACCGTCAGGAGCTGACCAGTACCGGCGACGTGATCACCACCGTTGCAGGCAACCCCAACGCCATCGGCTACGCATCTCTGGCATCCGTTAAGGACACCGTCAAGGCACTCTCCGTCGGCGGAGTCGCTCCCACCGAGGCCACCGTTTCCGACGGCACCTACGCAGTGCAGCGCCCCTTCGTCCTGGTGACCAAGGACGGCACCGAGCTTTCCGCGGCAGCTCAGAAGTTCTTTGACTACGCAACCAGCGCAGCGGCAGCAGACGTCATCTCCGCAGCAGGCGCAGTCCCTGTAGCGAAGTAATTAATTAAGCCGACGAAAACCGGCAGCGGTTCGGTTTACGTCGGCTTATTTTTTGTATGTGTAGGATGTTGTTCATATGAAACTAAAAACGAAAAATCTCATTGAAAATATAGTCCACGGCATATTCCTTGTCCTCGGGCTTGTGACGGTGGCGAGCGTTTTGCTGATAACGGTCTACCTCATCGTTTCGGGCATTCCGGCGATAAAGGAGATCGGTATTCCTGACTTCCTGCTGGGCAAAAAGTGGGCCTCGACCGCCGCCGAGCCGAGCTACGGCATCCTGCCGTTTATCCTCACGAGTGTTTACGGCACCGCCGGAGCCATTGTCCTCGGCGTGCCGGTGGGATTTATGGCGGCGGTGTATCTTGCGAAAATGGCCAATAAGCGCGTGCGCGCGGTGGTCGTTGAGGCGGTGTCGCTGCTTGCAGGCATCCCCTCGGTCGTTTACGGCCTGGTGGGCATGATGGTGCTCGTTCCGGGCATACGCAAGGTGTTTAACGTTCCCGACGGCGCGAGCCTTCTGGCGGCGATGATCGTGCTTGCCATCATGATCCTGCCGTCGATAATCAAGGTCTCCATGACCTCGCTCGAGGCCGTTCCCAAGGAGTACGAGGATGCGTCGCTTGCCCTCGGCGCAACGCCGACGGAAACGTATTTCCGCGTGTCCGTTCCGGCGGCGAAAAGCGGAATTGCCGCGGCGGTCGTCCTCGGCGTGGGCCGCGCCATCGGCGAAGCGATGGCCGTTATGATGGTGTCCGGCAACGCGCCGAACATGCCCGAGCTTTTCCAGAGCGTAAGATTTCTCACAACGGCCGTTGCAAGCGAGATGAGCTATTCCTCGGGCCTTCAGCGTCAGGCGCTTTTCTCGATCGCGCTCGTGCTGTTTTTGTTTATCATGCTCATAAACGCAACGCTCAACTTCCTTTTGAAGAGGGATAAATCGAATGGATAATAAAAACGTAAAAGCAAAGCGCAGGGCCTATGAGCTTGTTATGCGCGGCCTTTCGGGGCTGTGCGCCCTTCTGACGTCGGCACTGGTGCTGTTTTTAATAGCATATGTGCTCATTAGGGGCATTCCGAATATATCGTGGGAGTTTCTCTCGACAAAGCCGAGCTACCTCGCGGACTCCGTCGGCATTCTGCCGGATATACTCAACACGCTGTATATCGTCCTCGGAACGCTCGTGTGGGTGCTGCCGCTGGGCGTTGGCGCTGCGATATATCTCACGGAATATGCGAGCAACCACCGCATCGTCGGCGCTATCGAATACGCCGCCGAGACTCTCTCTGGCATTCCGAGCATCATCTACGGCCTTGTCGGCATGCTGTTTTTCTGCAACTTCCTCGGCTTCCAGACATCTTTGCAGGCCGGCGCCATGACGCTTGTCATCATGAACCTGCCGACCGTTATGCGCACGACTCAGGAAAGCCTCAAAACCGTTCCGCAGAGCCTGCGCGAGGGCGCGTTCGGCCTCGGAGCCGGCAAGTGGCGCGTTATCCGCACCGTCGTTTTCCCCGGCTGCGTGGACGGCATAATTACAGGCTGCATCCTCGCCGTCGGCCGCATTCTGGGCGAATCGGCAGCGCTGCTGTTCACCGCGGGCTTTGCGCACAATATCTATAACATTTTCGTTGACGGCCTGTCCGGCGCGGGCGCCACGCTCACCGTTGCGCTGTATGTCTACGCCAAGGAGCAGGGCGACTTTGAAATAGCCTTCGCCATCGCCGCGATACTCATGGCGCTGACCGTTATCATAAACCTTGTCGCAACGCTTGTCGGCAAGTACTATCAGAAGAGGAGAAGCATATGAGCAGCATAATCAGCGTAAACGATCTGTGCCTGTGGTACGGCGGGACCCGGGCGCTTAAAAACATAAACATGGAGATACCCGAAAAGAGCATAACCGCGCTCATCGGCCCCTCCGGCTGCGGTAAATCTACGTTTCTAAAAACGCTCGACCGCATGAACGACCTCGTGCCCGGCGTGAAGATCACCGGCGAGGTAAAGTATAAGGATAAGAACATCTACGCTCCGGGAACGGACGTAAACGAGCTTCGCCGCTGCATCGGCATGGTGTTCCAGAAGCCCAATCCCTTTCCCATGAGCATTTACGACAACGTCGCCTACGGGCCGCGCACGCACGGCGTGCGCAAAAAATCCGAGCTTGACGAGATCGTCGAGCGCTCGCTTCAGGGAGCGGCGATCTGGGATGAGGTAAAGGACAGACTGAAAAAATCCGCCCTCGGTCTGTCGGGCGGTCAGCAGCAGAGACTGTGCATCGCGCGCGCACTTGCCGTCGAGCCGGACGTGCTGCTCATGGACGAGCCGACCAGCGCCCTTGACCCCATCTCGACCTCGAAGATCGAGGAGCTTGCAACGGAGCTTAAGAAAAACTACACCATCGTTATCGTAACTCACAACATGCAGCAGGCGCTGCGTATCTCCGACAGCACCGCGTTTTTCCTGCTCGGCGATCTTGTTGAGTATGATAACACCGAAAAGCTGTTCTCCGTGCCTTCGGATAAGCGCACCGAGGACTATATAACAGGGAGGTTCGGCTGATGAGAAGCAAATTCGATGCCCAGCTCAAGGAGCTTGGCGAAAAGCTCACGCTTATGGGCGCAATGTGCGAGGAGGCTATAGCAAACTCCGCAAAGGCGCTGCTCACGGGCGACTCGGAGCTTGCAAAAAAGCTCGCGCCGCTTGACCTTGAGATCGACCGGTACGAGCGCGATATAGAAGCGCTGTGCCTGCGGCTTCTGCTCCAGCAGCAGCCCGTGGCGCGCGACCTGCGGCAGATATCGGCCGCGCTTAAAATGATAACCGACCTTGAGCGCATCGGCGATCAGGCAGGCGATATTGCCGAGATAATTCCGCACCTCGGCGGCAAGACCGGCAGCGAGTGCGCCGCCATGCGCCCCATGGCCGAGGCCGCCATCGGCATGGTCACCGACAGCATCGAGGCGTATAATAAGCGCGACCTTGCCCTTGCAAAAAGCGTTATCGAGCACGACGACGTGGTTGACGATTGCTTTTTGAGCATGAAAACCGCGCTTATCGAAATGATCCGCTCAGGCAGCGGCGACGCGGAGTACGCGCTGGATCTTCTGATGATAGCAAAATACTTCGAGCGCATCGGCGACCACGCGACAAACGTCGCCGAATGGGTCGAGTTCTCCGTCACCGGCATCCATAAATCGAGCGAAATATGAAAAAATCTCTCCCGGTCGGGAGAGATTTTTTTCGTGCTTAAATCGTTCTTCACTTTGCCGGGTCGCGGCAAAGGAAGGTTACGACGTGGGCGCGTGTGCATGCGCCGTTGGGAACGAAGGTGCCGTTTCCGGTGCCGACGGTGACACCGTTTTCGGCTGCCCAGAGTATTGCCGGAGCATATACCGAGCTTTCGGAAACGTCGGAAAACGGATTTGCGATGCTCGACGAGGGGCAGCCCTCATAGCGCCACAGGAAGGTGACAAACTGAGCGCGCGTTACCGTTGCGTTCGGCGCGAACGTTGTTTCCGTTGTGCCCTTGACGATGCCGTTTTCATAGGCCCATGCGGCGGCCTTTTCGTAGAAGCTGCCGGACTTTACGTCGGTAAACGGAGTGCTCATCGACTTAGGCTCCGGACTGCCGGCCGCGCGCCAGAGGAAGGTCACGACCTGCGCACGGGTGCAGCTTGCGTCGGGCGCAAAGTGCGTAGAGTCAACGCCGTTTACGATGCCGTTGTTATGGCCCCAGACTACGGCGTCGTAATAGAAGCTGCCGTTTACGATATCGACAAAGGGAACGCTTGCCGGCACATCGGGAGTGTCGGGTGTGCTGCCGTCGGCAGGGATGCTTGCGAGCATTGCAGCCATCTCGAAGAATTTGCCCTGGAGATACTTCGTGTTCGTGATCTGGCCGACCATGTTGATGTGATCGGTCCGTTCGATCTTCTCAATGTAGTTCCAAACGCCTTTCTCGGTGACGTCCTTGAAGGTCATAACGCCGTTTTCGGTGCCGTAATTGAGGTTATAGCGATCAGAAGAACCCTCGTGCGGATACTGCGCCGAGCGCACGCTGACGATGCCGTCGTTTTCCCACCAGCTCTCGTCGATGGTGACGTGGCCGGCGGCGTAGTTTTTGTAGCTGCCCATGTAGGTCGCGCTCTTTTTCATGAGCGGATTTATGTTGCTGTAGGGCAGGTAGTGGTGCGGATAAACCGCGCTGCGGTAGGTGTCCGAGCAGGCGACGGAGAAGTAGTAGATATCGTCCTGCGCTTTGGCGTAGGAGTTGAGCACCGCCGCGCCGTCCGGGGACAGGTCGTAAACGCTCAGATCCTTCACGTCGTCCTTCCACAGGTTGCTGTTTTCGACGCGGTGAATGTAGCTTTCGTAGCTCTCGCCCGGCTCACGGGTAAGACCCCACTGGTCGAGCTTGAAATCAAGGCCGAGGTTTTCCTCGTTTATGTTCATGCCCGTTGCTGCGGAAAGAGCGGCCACGAAGCGGTGAACGAGCGGCTCCTCCTCGTTGTAGACCTTGCCGTCATACTGGCTGCCGTCGTGCGGCGTGCAGAGTGTGGTGATGCTCTCTATCCAGTGGCGGCAGGTGCCGGTGAAGAGCTTGCTGATGCTGCCGTCGGTCGTTGCGCGCAGTTCGTCGGCATCGCCGTTTTCAAGAAGCTGCGCGAGCATGCGTATCGTCTCGCCGCCCATGCTGTGGCCGACAAGGTGGATCTTCAGCGTGCTGTCGGCGTTGTTAAGCTCGGGCAGGACGCCCTTGAAGGTGCGGCCGTAGCGGCTGTGTCCGTTCTGCGCCGAGTGGTACTGGCCGTAGTCGACCGTGCCGCCGACGAGGTAGGCGTACAGCTCGCAGGCTCTGTCCCAGTTGCTCGCAACGGGGCCTATCGACGGGGTGTAGACCTCGTAGCCTGCGTCGGTGAGCATCTGCTGAAGGCTGGAAAAGCCGCCCCAGTAGTTAAGGTTCGCGATCTCCGTTCCGCCCCAGCCGAACAGACCGTGGACGAGCACGATCGGGTAATCGTTGCCGTCGTCGGCTGACGTTGTGTCCGCGTCCGCAAAGGCAAACGAGCCGAGGGACAGAAGCATTGCAATGACCAGAACCATTGCAAGCGTTTTTGCAAATTTCTTGTTCATATTGTCATTCCTCCATGCGTGCAGGATATCCTGCACTGTTCGTTGTTTGATTATGATGTTAGTCTGACGATCCGGGCAATTAAATAGGCAAATCGAGCCGCATGCCTGAAATCAGGACAGCGACCCGAATTTGTATAACAGTGATTTTAGTTACTAAAGCCAAAGAAAAACGCGAAAATTTCAGCTTGCCGTACAGATATCGTACAAAAAGCTTAAAACCGTCAGCTATATTCCGCTCCGCGCAGGAACAGCATCATAAATTGCATGGAGAGTATAAAAAATCCGCTCCTCGGAGCGGATCTCAGTCTGTCGAGAAACCCGGCTGCGGAAACCGGGTTTCTAGTGCATTTAACGGGGGGAACTGGAAAAACCAAGGGATAAAACACTCCTTCCATTTCCAAGTGGCCAGCTTTTTCAGATTCATGGCAGCAAACTTAAGCTTCACCCAGTTCGTCACCTGGGCCAAGCCTCTGTATTGTGTATAACGCATAGCGTGTTTTTCTTTGGCGTCTGCAAAGATACATTCAATCGTCTCTTTACGCCGCCGGTAAAGGCTCTGGTACTTCGGTGTATAACGGGCATCGTCTGCCAGCTCTTCGTAATCCTTCCAGATATGCCTCTGTACGGTTTTTACGCAATCCTTGGAATGAGTGCAAAGCTCTCTGGAGGGACAATTTGTGCAAATCTTGGGATCGCTTTTGTATTCCCTGTAGCCGTCCCGGTTTGTTGTCGCATATTTGAGGATCTGGTATTCCGGGCAGATCACACAGTCATAGAATTCGTCATAGACATACTTCCACCACTCGTGGCCACCCTTCATCGTCTGCGGGCGCTTG
>OLPV01001718.1_pt1 | contig 15742 bp, 8 predicted proteins | sample 1671961 | NCBI WGS metagenome assembly OLPV01 (sample SAMEA3136630, study PRJEB25190) | human gut metagenome | biome: human gut; feature: human-associated habitat; material: faeces | place: Austria | collected 2013
ACGATGATGCTAACCGTGCGCTGATGGGATCCAACATGCAGCGTCAGGCAGTACCACTTCTTTCTACAGAAGCTCCTGTTGTTGGAACAGGTATGGAATCCAAGGCTGCATATGACTCTGGAGTCTGCATCACAGCAAGAAATGGCGGAGTCGTAGAAAGATCTACAAGTACAAAGATCGTAGTTCGTAATGATGACGGTCAGAGAGATGAGTACAATGTTATCAAGTTTGCACGAAGCAACCAGGGTAACTGTATGAATCAGCGTCCGATCGTATTTGTAGGAGACAGAGTAGAAAAGGGAGACATCTTAGCAGACGGTGCTTCAACAAGCAACGGAGAGATGGCTCTTGGTAAGAACCCATTGATCGGTTTCATGACATGGGAAGGATATAACTACGAGGATGCGGTACTGTTAAGTGAGCGTCTGGTACAGGATGACGTTTACACATCTGTTCATATCGAAGAATATGAAGCAGAAGCCAGAGATACTAAGCTTGGTCAGGAAGAAATCACAAGAGATCTTGCAGGATTAAGTGAAGATGTCTTAAAAGACTTAGATGATAACGGTATCATCCGTATCGGTGCAGAAGTACGTGCCGGTGACATCCTGGTAGGAAAAGTTACTCCTAAGGGAGAAACAGAATTAACAGCTGAAGAGAGATTGTTACGTGCGATTTTCGGTGAGAAAGCAAGAGAAGTCCGTGATACATCTTTAAGAGTGCCACATGGTGCTTACGGAGTTGTTATGGATACGAAGATCTTCACAAGAGAGAATGGAGACGAACTTCCTCCTGGAGTAAACAAGAGCGTTCGTGTATACATTGCTCAGAAGAGAAAGATTTCTGTAGGAGATAAGATGGCTGGTCGACATGGTAACAAGGGTGTAATTTCCCGTATTCTGCCAGTAGAAGATATGCCATACTTACCAAACGGACGTCCATTAGATATCGTACTGAACCCATTAGGTGTGCCTTCACGTATGAATATCGGACAGGTGTTAGAGATCCATCTGTCCTTAGCAGCAAAAGTTCTTGGATTTAATGTTGCTACACCAGTATTCAATGGTGCAGACGAGAACGATATCGCAGATACATTAAGAATGGCAAATGACTATGCCAATACATCATGGGAAGAATTTGACGCGAAATGGCGTGATAAAGTTAACGATGATGTAATGGATTACTTATATGAAAACAGAGACCATAGAAAAGAATGGCAAGGTGTACCAATTGATACAACTGGTAAAGTAAGATTAAGAGACGGTCGTACAGGAGAAGAATTTGACAGTCCTGTAACAATCGGATTCATGCATTACCTGAAACTGCATCATCTGGTAGATGATAAGATCCATGCACGTTCTACTGGTCCTTACTCATTAGTAACTCAGCAGCCACTGGGTGGTAAAGCTCAGTTCGGTGGACAGCGTTTCGGAGAGATGGAGGTATGGGCACTGGAAGCTTATGGTGCAGCATACACACTTCAGGAGATCCTGACATTCAAGTCCGATGATGTTGTAGGTCGTGTGAAAGCATACGAAGCGATCATCAAAGGTGATAACATCCCTGAACCAGGTGTTCCAGAATCTTTCAAAGTATTATTAAAAGAATTCCAGTCACTGGCATTAGATGTTAAAATTCTTGACGAGAACGCTGAAGAAGTTGAATTAAGAGAAGATGTTGATGGTGGAGATGCAAATCAGGATCTTGCACCAATGATCGAAGGAGACGGTGTCTTCAACAATTATGAAGAAAGCGAATCTGAACTCGGTGCTTTAGGATATAAACACGGAGACTTATCAGAAGGTGAAGATAACACAATCATGTAGATTGGCGAGCAATTTAGGAAGGAGCAGCCTTAAATGATGGAATCAAGCAATGAATATCAAAGCAATAAAATTTCATTTGATGCAATTAAAATCGGGTTGGCTTCCCCAGAAAAGATCCGTGAGTGGTCTAGAGGAGAAGTAAAGAAACCTGAGACGATCAACTATCGAACATTAAAACCTGAAAAAGATGGGCTTTTCTGCGAGAAGATCTTCGGGCCTACAAAGGACTGGGAGTGTCACTGCGGAAAGTACAAAAAAGTTCGCTATAAAGGTGTTGTCTGCGACCGATGCGGTGTTGAAGTAACAAAAGCAAGTGTTCGTCGTGAGAGAATGGGACATATCGAATTAGCGGCTCCAGTATCCCATATCTGGTATTTCAAAGGAATTCCTAGCCGTATGGGTCTGATTCTTGATATTTCACCAAGAACACTGGAAAAGGTTTTATATTTCGCATGCTATATCGTTTTAGATGCTGGAGATACAGATCTTGCATATAAACAAGTATTAACAGAAAAAGAATATAGAGAAGCGTATGAAAAATACGGAGATACATTCCGCGTAGGAATGGGTGCTGAAGCAGTGAAAGAACTGCTTCAGGCCATTGATCTTGAGGCAGAAGCAAAATCCTTACAGGATGAATTCAAAACTGCTACAGGTCAGAAGAGAGCCAGAATCGTTAAGAGACTGGAAGTTGTAGAGGCATTTTTAAACTCAGACAACAAACCAGAATGGATGATCCTGGATGCAGTTCCAGTTATTCCACCAGATATCCGTCCAATGGTGCAGTTAGATGGTGGACGTTTTGCCACATCTGACTTAAATGACCTTTACAGACGTATCATTAACAGAAATAACCGTCTGAAGAGATTATTAGAGCTTGGAGCTCCAGATATCATCGTAAGAAACGAAAAGAGAATGTTACAGGAAGCAGTTGATGCCCTGATCGATAATGGTAGACGTGGACGTCCAGTCACAGGACCAGGAAACCGTGCATTAAAATCATTATCAGATATGTTAAAAGGTAAACAGGGACGTTTCCGTCAGAACCTGTTAGGAAAACGTGTAGACTATTCTGGACGTTCCGTTATCGTAGTAGGACCAGACTTAAAGATTTATCAGTGTGGTCTTCCAAAAGAAATGGCGATCGAATTATTCAAGCCATTCGTTATGAAAGAATTAGTAGAGCGTAAATTAGCTCACAACATTAAATCAGCTAAGAAAATGGTTGAAAAACTTCAGCCAGAAGTATGGGATGTCTTAGAAGACGTCATTAAAGAACATCCTGTTATGTTAAACCGTGCACCGACACTGCATAGACTGGGAATTCAGGCATTCGAGCCTATCCTGGTAGAGGGTAAAGCGATTCGTCTGCACCCATTGGTATGTACAGCGTATAATGCCGACTTCGACGGTGACCAGATGGCTGTCCATCTTCCATTATCTGTGGAAGCACAGGCAGAGTGTAGATTCCTTCTGTTATCACCAAACAACCTGTTAAAACCATCTGATGGTGGTCCAGTAGCTGTTCCTTCTCAGGATATGGTACTTGGTATCTACTATCTGACATTAGAGAAAGATGGAGACAAAGGTGAAGGTAAATACTTCAAATCTGAGAACGAAGCATACTTAGCTTATGAAAATAAGGTAATCACACTTCATTCTAAGATCAAAGTAAGACGTACAGGTGTGGACAAAGATGGAAATCCTATTTCCCAGATCGTAGATTGTACACTTGGACGTATTCTGTTTAATGAGATCATCTTACAGGATTTAGGATTTGTAGACAGAAGCAAACCAGAAAATGCCTTAGCATATGAGATTGATTTCCATGTAGGAAAGAAACAGTTAAAACAGATCCTTGACAGATGTATCAATATTCATGGAGCAACAAAGACTGCAGAAGTCTTAGATGATATTAAAGCAATCGGATACAAATTCTCTACAAGAGGAGCTTTAACAGTATCCATTTCTGATATGACAGTGCCACCTGAGAAACCTCAGATCTTAGGAGATGCACAGAAACAGGTAGAATTTATCACAGAACAGTATAAACGTGGTCTGATGACTGAAGAAGAGCGTTATAAAGCTGTTGTTAAGACATGGTTCGATGCCGATGACGTTTTAACAGATAAACTGATCAGCGGATTAGACCGATTAAACAACATCTTCATGATGGCCGATTCCGGAGCCCGTGGTTCTAACCAGCAGATCAAACAGTTAGCAGGTATGCGTGGACTGATGGCCGATACATCAGGACGTACAATTGAATTACCAATCAAGTCTAACTTCCGTGAAGGTCTTGACGTACTGGAATACTTTATTTCAGCACATGGTGCTCGTAAAGGTCTGTCTGATACAGCCCTTCGTACAGCCGATTCAGGATACTTAACACGTCGTCTGGTAGACGTATCACAGGATCTGATCATTCGTGAACAGGACTGCTGTGAAGGTACAGGAGAAGAAATTCCAGGAATGTATGTAGAAGCATTCATGGATGGACAGGAAGTTATCGAAAGCTTAGAAGAACGTATCACAGGAAGATACGCAGCAGAAGAGCTTGTGAATAAAGAAACTGGAGAAGTCATTGTAAAAGCAAACCACATGATCACACCAAAACGTGCGAAAGCCGTTTGTGATGCAGGATATACATCTGTTAAGATCCGTACGATGTTAACATGTAAATCCGGAGTTGGAGCTTGTGCGAAGTGTTATGGATCTAACATGGCAACAGGTCAGGCCGTACAGGTTGGAGAAGCTGTCGGAATCATCGCAGCACAGTCAATCGGTGAGCCAGGTACACAGCTTACAATGAGAACATTCCATGCCGGTGGAGTAGCCGGTGATGATATCACACAGGGTCTTCCTCGTGTCGAAGAGTTATTTGAAGCACGTAAACCAAAAGGACTTGCGATCATCGCAGAATTTGGTGGAGAAGTGCAGTTAAAAGATACAAAGAAGAAACGTGAAGTTATCATCACAAACAGAGAAACTGGCGATGTGAAGACATATCTGATCCCTTACGGATCTCGTCTGAAAGTACAGGAAGGACAGATCCTTGAAGCCGGAGATGAACTTACAGAAGGTTCTATCAACCCTCACGATTTATTAAGAATCAAGGGAATCCGTGCAGTACAGGATTACATGATCCGCGAAGTACAGAGAGTATACCGTTTACAGGGTGTAGATATCAACGACAAGCACGTTGAGGTTATCGTACGTCAGATGCTTAAGAAAGTACGTATCGAAGACGGTGGAGACACAGGATACTTACCAGGAGCAATGGTTGATGTATTAGAACTTGAGAAGAGAAACAAAGAGATGGAAGAACAGGGTCTTCAGACTGCAATAGCAGATCAGATCATGCTTGGTATCACAAAAGCATCTCTGGCAACAGATTCCTTCTTATCAGCAGCTTCCTTCCAGGAGACAACAAAAGTTCTTACAGATGCAGCAATCAAAGGAAAAGTCGATCCATTAGTAGGATTAAAAGAAAACGTAATCCTTGGTAAATTGATCCCAGCTGGAACAGGTATGAGACGTTACAGAGATGTCAAGATCAGCACAGATGAAAATGATTTCACGATCGGAGATGAAATCGATTTCGAGGATGAAGAATTTGATATTGAAGAATAATTTGAATTTGTAGTTGGCCAACTGTAGGCTTTGAGTATATGAAAAAAAATAAATAAAAAACCACAAACGCAGCGGTGGAATTTTTGCTCATATTTTGAACAAATCGCTTATCCGCCCAATTTCCTACGATAACTCGCTCTGAAGTTTATCTAAGACAAGAGTCTCTGAAGCTCAGACAATCGTCCAATTGGGCTGCGAATTTATTCAAAATATGGCAAAATTCCAATGCTGCGTTTGTGGTTTTTTATTTATTTTTTTTCATATACCAGAAGACTATAGTGTGGACAATTACAGTATTTGGTGCATACGTAAAATATTTTATCTTCATTTATCGATACCCAGAGCGCAAGCCAATACCGTTCAACATACATATCTCATAGTGGTTTCGATAACTGAAATTATTGAATATTATAAAAATGGTTATCTGTTGGCGACCGTAGGAACACGTCTGCACTTAGCGAGTGGATGGTCGGATGACCATTCAGGAGCTTAGTACAGTTACGTGTGAGTCGAGCGAAAGCGCGTCGCAGACAGATAACCATTTTTATAATATTCCACCAACTTCAGTCTATCAAACTATAATCTGTTTATTGTATGTAAAATCCTTAAGAAATCTGAAAAAACTATTTAATTGACAAAGTAAACAGATATTGATATAATAAAATCAACAAATGAAAGATAAGTTTTAAAAGAAAGGAGAATCGCCCAAGTTGCTCCATAAGGCTAACGGAAAGGCTTTTAAAACCGGCAGCTGATGGATCAGAAGTATTAAGATGATTGGGAATCATGAGACTGACTCAACAGGATATTATGATCTCGGGAGAGAACATAAGAGTCCTAGAAGCGGATAGAACGGTAAAGGAGTCAACCTCATAAAAATAATACGAAGAATAGAGAGAATGAACAAGATCTTAAGATAAGATCAGAAGATGATCAAAGAAAAAGAATCCAAACAAGAAAGATTCCAAGAGACGAGGAATCAAAACAAGAAAGATTCAGATAAGAGATCAACAAACATTCGATCAGCTGACCGGTGGAGCATTTAAAAAATTTGTAACTGGTAACTAAAGCAAAGTGTAACCCGTTAACAAAATAATTTGGAACTTATTAACTGAATATTTTCTCAAGAATAAGAGATTGATTTTTATATATTAAGAAAATGGCGTAAAGAAGCCATATAACAAAGAAATCGAAACATTGAGATCAAGAAAAGAAATCAGAATAGAAGCTGTCAGGGTCGATATCAGAGATGTGACGAGAAAGCATTTCTGAAGACAGTGGGATAAGAAAAGATTTCGAATAAGATCCATAGAATGAAATTTCCAAAAAGATAAAAATATATAGAAATTAATAAAAATCTTGGGAAAAGGTCTTGACAAAGGCATGCAGGCATTTTATAATAGCCTAGCATGCCTTTTTGGGGAGCAAAACCAAGAAGTGCATGTATAGTCACAAGGTGAATTTAAGTAACCACAGTAGAAAACATGTATGGAGGTGAAATCAATGCCAACTTTTAACCAATTAGTTAGAAAAGGGAGAAAAACATCTGTAAAGAAATCTACAGCACCAGCACTTCAGAAAGGATTTAACTCTTTAAAGAAGAAAGCTACAGACACAAGCTCACCACAGAAGAGAGGTGTATGTACAGCTGTTAAAACTGCAACTCCTAAAAAGCCTAACTCTGCTTTACGTAAGATCGCCAGAGTTCGTCTTTCTAACGGAATCGAAGTAACAAGTTATATCCCAGGTGAAGGACATAACTTACAGGAACATAGTGTTGTTCTGATTCGTGGTGGTCGTGTTAAGGACTTACCAGGTACTCGTTACCATATCGTTAGAGGTACACTTGATACAGCAGGTGTAGCTAACAGAATGCAGGCTCGTTCCAAATATGGAGCTAAAAGACCTAAGAAAAAATAAAACAAAACTAAATTGGTACAAAGCAGCGTAATTAAACGCTACCTTGTATAGTTGTGCCGGAACTTTATTGTTTCCTACAAAGGTTACAGGAGATATAAAAGTCCTGCACGAACATGCAATAACTAAGTATGAGTACCGATGAATTAATGATTATTAAGGAGGGAAGAACCGTGCCACGTAAAGGACATATTGCGAAAAGAGACGTATTAGCAGATCCTATTTACAACAATAAGGTTGTGACAAAATTAATCAACAACATTATGTTAGATGGTAAAAAAGGAGTTGCTCAGAAAATCGTATACGGAGCATTTGCCCGTATCGAAGAAGAAGCTGGAAAACCAGCTTTAGAAGTATTCGAAGAAGCTATGAACAACATCATGCCAGTTCTTGAAGTAAAAGCTAGACGTATCGGTGGAGCAACATATCAGGTGCCTATCGACGTTAGACCAGATAGAAGACAGGCATTAGCGCTTCGTTGGATCACAACTTTCTCACGTAAAAGAGGAGAAAGAACAATGGAAGAACGTCTTGCAAAAGAACTTCTTGACGCTTCCAACAATACAGGAGCATCTGTAAAGAAAAAAGAAGATATGCACAAGATGGCAGAAGCAAACAAAGCATTCGCACATTACAGATTCTAATTTCAAGAATCTGTTCTGGCGCTTTGCCAGATATGCTTCTATGTTAAAACTTATAGGAGGAAAAAATCTTGGCTGGAAGAGAATATCCATTAGAGAGAACCAGAAATATCGGAATCATGGCTCATATTGATGCTGGTAAAACAACAACAACAGAGCGTATCCTTTATTACACTGGTGTAAACTATAAAATCGGTGATACTCATGATGGTACTGCTACTATGGACTGGATGGAGCAGGAACAGGAAAGAGGTATCACAATCACTTCTGCGGCTACAACATGTCATTGGACACTGCAGGATCATTGCAAGCCTAAAAAAGGTGCTTTAGAGCATCGTATCAATATCATTGATACTCCAGGGCACGTTGACTTCACAGTTGAAGTAGAACGTTCTCTGCGTGTACTTGATGGTGCAGTAGCAGTCTTCTGTGCAAAAGGTGGAGTAGAGCCTCAGTCTGAAAACGTATGGAGACAGGCTGATACTTATAACGTACCTAGAATGGCATTCATCAATAAGATGGATATCTTAGGTGCTAACTTCTACGGAGCAGTTGATCAGATGAAAGATCGTCTGGGAGCTAACGTAGCAGTACTTCAGTTACCTATCGGTAAAGAAGACGACTTCAAAGGAATCATCGACTTATTCGAGATGGAAGCCTACATCTACAATGATGAAAAAGGTGAAGACATCTCTATCGTTGAAATCCCAGAAGATATGAAAGAAGAAGCAGAACTTTATCACACAGAATTGATTGAAAAGATCTGTGAATTAGACGACGATCTGATGATGCAGTATCTTGAAGGTGAAGAACCAAGTGTTGATGATTTAAAAGCTGCATTAAGAAAAGGAACATGCGAATGTAAAGCAGTTCCAGTATGCTGTGGTACAGCATATAGAAATAAAGGTGTTCAGAAATTACTGGATGCTATTATCGAATTTATGCCAGCTCCAACAGACATCCCAGCTATCAAAGGTGTCGATGAAGATGGTAACGAAGTTGAAAGACATTCATCTGATGATGAACCATTCTCAGCTTTAGCATTTAAGATCATGACAGACCCATTCGTGGGTAAACTTGCATTCTTCCGTGTTTACTCTGGAACATGCAAATCAGGATCTTACGTATTAAATGCAACAAAGAACAAAAAAGAGCGTGTTGGACGTATCTTACAGATGCATGCTAACAAGCGTGAAGAATTAGATATCGTATATTCAGGAGATATCGCAGCTGCAGTAGGTTTCAAATCTACAACAACTGGTGATACAATCTGTGATGAACAGCATCCTGTAATTCTGGAATCCATGGAATTCCCAGAACCAGTTATCGACGTAGCGATCGAACCTAAAACTAAAGGTGATCAGGGTAAAATGGCTGAAGCACTTGCTAAGCTTGCTGAAGAAGATCCTACATTCAGAGCTCATACAGATCATGAAACAGGACAGACAATCATTTCCGGAATGGGTGAACTTCATCTGGAAATCATCGTTGACCGTCTGCTTCGTGAATTCAAAGTAGAAGCTAACGTTGGTGCTCCTCAGGTAGCATACAAAGAAACATTTACAAAAGCCGTTGACGTTGACAGCAAATACGCTAAACAGTCTGGTGGTCGTGGTCAGTATGGTCACTGTAAAGTTCACTTTGAGCCAATGGATGCCAATGGAGAAGAACTGTTCAAATTCGAATCTACAGTTGTTGGTGGATCTATTCCTAAAGAATATATCCCAGCAGTTGGAGAAGGTATCGAAGAAGCAGCTCAGTCTGGTATCTTAGGAGGATTCCCAGTACTTGGTGTTAAAGCTACAGTATATGATGGATCTTACCATGATGTCGATTCTAGTGAAATGGCCTTCCACATTGCCGGATCTATGGCATTTAAAGAGGCTATGCAGAAAGCTGGAGCTATCTTGCTTGAGCCAATCATGAGAGTCGAAGTTACAATGCCTGAAGAATACATGGGAGACGTTATCGGAGATATCAACTCTCGTCGTGGACGTATCGAAGGTATGGATGATATCGCGAGCGGTAAGATGGTTCGTGCATTCGTTCCATTATCTGAAATGTTCGGATATTCTACAGACTTACGTTCTAGAACTCAGGGACGTGGTAACTACTCTATGTTCTTTGAAAAATACGAACCAGTACCAAAGAACGTACAGGAAAAAGTACTTGCTGACAAGTAAGAAAATTAATATATAAATATTTCGAGGCTATTTTGTCAAAATAGTCTTGAAATATTTGTTTAAATGAAATATAATCAAATTTAGGACGGCCCTTTGCTGGGCAACTATATTGAAGTTTGAAACATTATTGTAATTGCCCATAGGGCGAATAAGGAGGACAATTAAAATGGCAAAAGAAAAGTTTGAGAGAACTAAACCTCATTGCAACATTGGTACTATTGGACACGTTGACCATGGTAAAACAACTTTAACAGCAGCAATCACTAAAGTTTTAGCTGAAAGAGTAGAAGGAAACACAGCTGAGAACTTTGAAGATATCGATAAAGCTCCAGAAGAAAGAGAACGTGGTATCACAATCTCTACAGCTCATGTTGAGTATGAAACAGAAAAACGTCACTACGCTCACGTTGACTGCCCAGGCCATGCCGATTATGTAAAGAACATGATCACTGGTGCAGCTCAGATGGACGGAGCTATCTTAGTAGTAGCTGCTACTGATGGTGTAATGGCTCAGACAAAAGAACATATCCTGTTATCTCGTCAGGTAGGTGTTCCTTACATCGTAGTATTCATGAACAAATGTGATATGGTAGACGATGAAGAATTATTAGAATTAGTAGAAATGGAAATTCGTGAATTATTAAATGAATACGAATTCCCAGGAGACGACATTCCTATCATCCAGGGATCTGCTTTAAAAGCTATCGAAGATCCAGCTGGACCATGGGGAGATAAGATCATGGAATTAATGGATGCTGTTGACAGCTACATTCCAGATCCACAGCGTGATACAGACAAACCTTTCTTAATGCCAGTCGAAGACGTATTCTCTATCACAGGACGTGGTACAGTAGCAACTGGTAGAGTAGAAAGTGGTGTTCTTCACGTATCTGACGAAGTTGAAATCGTTGGTATCAAAGAAGAAACAAGAAAAGTTGTTGTAACTGGTGTAGAAATGTTCCGTAAACTGTTAGACGAAGCTCAGGCTGGAGATAACATTGGTGCATTATTACGTGGTGTTCAGAGAGACGAAATCGAAAGAGGACAGGTTCTTTGCCAGCCAGGTTCAATCACATGCCATACAAAATTCACAGCTCAGGTATACGTTTTAACAAAAGATGAAGGTGGACGTCATACTCCATTCTTCAACAACTATCGTCCACAGTTCTACTTCAGAACAACAGACGTTACAGGTGTTATCGAATTACCAGAAGGAACAGAAATGTGCATGCCTGGTGACAACGTAGAAATGACTATCGAATTAATTCACCCAATCGCTATGGCTCAGGGATTATCTTTCGCTATCCGTGAAGGTGGACGTACTGTAGGATCAGGACGTGTTGCTACAATCATCGAGTAATACAATCTGAATATAGATTTGTTATCGCAAGATAACGTTGTGTCCAAACGTAAGATACCCGTAGAACTTCGGTTCTACGGGTTTTTCTGTTGCCTGGAAATATATATAAGGGCGGAAAAGAATAACGAACAGTATAGAAAAACGCTTGCCGGGAGAGTGTCCTGACAACCGCTTGTGATAATAGAATGATAACAAAAAGTCGACTAATATATAATTGATTATAAAATATCAATAGAAAATATTGCTATTTTTGATCATCGAACTTGTTGGTTGATTTTAATTGTGTTAGTTCGTCTAATAATTTGTCGTATTTCTTTTGCAAATCATGCTTTTCATCGGTTATTTTTTCTAACTTGCGATTGAGACGATTTCGTTCAGTTTTTAAATTGTCATAGGATTTTTTTAGCTTTTTTAATTCAGCCTTATTTTTGAGATTTTCGGTAATATCTGTAGGAAGAATACGAACACCTCAACATGCCCGTAAATCCTTTTGGGTTAGACTGTGGTTGTCATTATAAGCAGAGCGGTGAATTCGTTTCATAAATGATAGATCCAGTACCATTTACTTTGTATAAAAAATGTGTATATGCTTCAAGAATTAATAAAGAAAAACTTGTATAAACATTTTGATAACAGTTCACAATTTCGTCTTTGGTTTTAGTATTAAATACAGTATATGCTCTTTTGTTTTTTGAATTTGTAAGTGCCAAAAAGCCCTTGAATACGGTGTTTCAGGATATATGCAAACACGAGGTTTTGGGCGGATTCTTTACGGACAAATCGTTTAATTTAGAAAATCCACAAAAAGTATCTTGACAAACTCGACCCCGAAGGAACAGGTTATCGAGCAAAATCAAGATTCGCCAGATTCTATAATATCCCGGAATTGATGAATATGTTCAAGGAGATTGCAGATATCAAGACTTCCGATCAATTAAAGCTTCCAGTGCCGGAAGCAGAATATGAAACGGTGGTGTAGATGCCAGTGTAGACAATATGCTGAAAATCACTAATGACGGAAGGAAGTTAGCATTGGATCGGCGTTTGGTGAACGGACTATTGCCAGATAATTCGGAAAGCAAAATAGCAGTCTGTGCAGAGAAAAGTTATGAAATCTGGAAAGATACTGCAGCACAGAAATCAGCACAGTGGATTTTCTGCGATTTGAGCACACCGAAAGACGATGGCAGTTTTAATGTTTATGATGACTTGAAGCAGAAACTGATAGAGAAAGGTGTGAAGGAGAGACGAGAACAGCAGGTAGCAGAGAAAAATGAGAGCAGAGAAGCTGTGCCGAGAGCTGGTGTTGAAATAAATACAGCAGTTAAGGACGCAGGGAAAGCTGAAAGAAAGGCAGTAGCACAGAAAAAGGCAATGCCAGGAAACGAAAATATCTTTATATTTTTTTATGCGCATACTTCCTATTATGGGATTAAATGATTGCAAAGTTGAATACTAATATTTTTTCATTATTACAGGTACAATAAGAACATGTAATAGCGGAAATGAGGTATAGTTACTTGTAGATAGAGAAGTATATTGCGGATAAAATAACATCTTTGTGTGAAAAGCGTGATATCAGTAAATATAGATTATCGCAGCTGTCGGGAATTTCCCAGTCGTCACTGGGAAGAATCATGGCGCAGGAAAACCTGCCGTCGCTGATCACACTTGAAAAAACATGTACAGCATTAGGCGTGACATTATCACAGTTTTTTCAGGAAGGTAATTCAGAGAATCTGACAGAAGAGCAGAAAGAAGTTTTAAAGATATGGAACGATCTGAGTACAAATGAGCAGGAAACAGTGATGTCAATGCTGCGTGGACTTCAGAAGTAGAAGAACAGTTCGAGTATATGTATCGGCTGTTCTTTTTTTGCTTTTAGGCGTTAAAACGGTAATGTTTTTCTTGTACATAGTCGAGCATTAGAGTATAATAAAATCAGTTTTTTTTCATATGTTTAAAAGCTATAATAAGAAAAACGGCAAAACAGATGAAAGTCTGCGACGCAAAGCTATAGGGCCTGTAAAATGGTAGCCAGTTGCCACGTTAAAGATGCATTGTCTGCAATGACAATGCTTTTTTCATTTTTGGATATTAAAAAGAAACTAAAACAGGCAATAATTGGTGGCTGCTAAAATATAAAAATGAAGCAGATAAAAACGCAGGTGTAAAGGAAATCGGTTATGTGGAAGAAAATTAAGTCAGCACAGGAACGAAAAAATACATTTAGGATAAAAAAGAGTTATGGATTCCGGTATTTGTATTGATGATCGGTTTGGTTGTTCTGGTGAATATAGGCATTCGTGCGGATAGCAGTCAAAGGGATTTGATAAGGTCAAGAGCTGAATTAAACGCAGTAACGTATGCAGATCATATGAAGGCTGATATCGTGAGGGGAATTGATATTACAAATACTTTTGAACAGATTGTTATTAGTGAAAATGGAAAAATTTCCATGTTCTCGAAAGTTGCGGAGAATATGATGGCAGATTATATCCAGAGTATTCAGATTGCACCAGACGGCGTAGTGACTGAGATTTATCCGGAAGCCGGAAATAAGGCTGGAAAGATAGATCTTATTCATGATAAAGAACGAGGAAAGATATCTTGTTATGCCAGAGACAATGATGTGATAATCATGCAGGGACCATTTTCTTTGAAACAGGGTGGAACGGGGATTGCTGTAAGAAATCCGGTGTATGTGGAGCAGAAAAATGGCGAAAGGACATTTTGGGGATTTACAATTGTAATTATTCGTGTACCGGATATATTCGCTGATTCTATAAAGTCACTTACCGATTTTAGATATGAATATAAGTTGTCTAAAAGTATTGAACCGTGGGATGAAACATACGAAGAAGTGTATGGCTCAGGTGTGGAAATGATTGATCCTGTCATATATACTTTCGAATTAGGTGACAGTCAATGGGTTCTGGAAGTGATGCCTGAAAACGGATGGAATATCAATGAAAAGTTATATAGACTATGGGGCTACGGTTTACTGATTGTTTTGCTTTTAACTGGATTTGTTTTTATGATTATGTTACTGCACAGGAATCGGAAAAAACAGTAGTGGAATTAAATAAAAAACTGCAGAAAGCATTGGAGCAGGCGAAAACAGCCAGTGTTGAAAAATCTAATTTTCTGTTTAATATGTCACATGATATACGTACTCCTATGAATGCAGTTATTGGTATGACGTCATTAATAAGACATGATGCAGGAAATAAAGATAAAGTAATAGAGTATGCAGATAAAATAGATATTTCATCCCAGCATCTGTTAGGGATTATTAATGATATTCTGGATATGAGCAAAATTGAGGCAGGAAAAACAGTTTTTAAATACGATGATTTCTCTATTCTGAATTTTATACAGGAAATCAATAATCTATTTCATTCACAGATAGATGAAAAGAAACAGACTCTTACAACAAAGAAAAATATCCGACATGAGTGGGTGAACGGGGATCAGCTTCACCTGATGCAGATTTTCAGCAACCTGCTTTCTAATGCAGTGAAGTACACGCAGGAAGGTGGAGAAATTCAGTTTCTGGTAGAAGAATGTGAAACAAATTCATCCGTCTATGCAAAGTACCGTTTCTTAGTCAGGGATAATGGAATAGGAATGTCAGCAGATTTCAAAGATAAAATCTTTGATGCTTTTACCCGTGCCGAAAGTTCTGTGACGAATAAGATCCAGGGAACCGGTCTTGGAATGGCTATTGTGAAAAAAACGATTTGTGGACATACAATTGAATTATATAATAAAGAGTAAAAGAATGTAATTACTCTGTTAGTAAATTGCCACAAGTTGGCTGTAGAGTATAATTATAGTAAAAGTACAGCAGAAGCTGTCGCAAAGATATTTATAAAAATGTTGTGGGGGTATTGAACATTAATGAATGTAAAATTAAAATCTGGAAGCAAGCAAGCGACTGTAGCCTGGAGGGTGGGAGAAAGATGAAGAAGTGCAAATTAGTACAGAATATAATGAATTTCAAATTTTGTTACATTATATTTTGCACAATTATATGTTTTATTGTTTTATCCGTTCCTACATTTGCCAAAGAAAACTCTGACAATGTTATCCGGGTAGGATCTTTTGAAGAAACTTATAATACCGTCAATGAAAAGGGAGAAAGAAGCGGCTATGGTTATGAGTATCTTCAAGATATTG
>OLPV01001719.1_pt1 | contig 15741 bp, 5 predicted proteins | sample 1671961 | NCBI WGS metagenome assembly OLPV01 (sample SAMEA3136630, study PRJEB25190) | human gut metagenome | biome: human gut; feature: human-associated habitat; material: faeces | place: Austria | collected 2013
GCGCCGAATGCTCGCCATCGAAATTTATCGGTGGCCCACTTCAGACTGTAATGGGGGTGCTCACCCGCGAGCAATTCCTCCCGCATGAGATGCGCATCGTCGCTGCCCTTCGTATGCAGGGCGCAAGCGACGAGCAGGTCATTGTACGCGTAAAGAGCGAGAACCTCTTTCAATATCCCACGGAGCGCATGGTCGCCAACCGCGCAACCGTGTGCCTTCGCCGCCTTGACGCCATGGTGCCCACGGACGCCGTATGCGCCGCGCGCGGCATCGACCCCAAAACCGCCGTCGAGGCTGCGACATCCCTAACCAGGCTCATGGCATCCGGCACTCCCACGCAGGCGGACCAGGCCATCTTCTACAGCATGATCTGCCGCTACGATATCGTGCGCGAGCTCGTGCTCGTCGAGGTAGGGGAGCGCCTACAAAACTTCGATTATGCCTTTACGGCGGTTGACCTCAACGCCTTTATGACACGCTTTACCACGGAGTATCCGGACGCGGCCCGCTGGACTGAGGCCACGGTCAAGCGCATTAAGGGCTCGCTCCGCCAGACGCTCCGCCATGCCGGCCTTATCGGCGAGGGCCAGAGCCCGGAGTCCGAGCGCCTGTCACCGCTCTTCCTCGATTCCGATGTCGAGCGAGCCTTGGTTCAGCTGGGCGAGCAGTCGCTTATCGCGGCCCTTACCGGCAGGGCGGTGATGTAGCGTGGCTCCCGTCAAAAGCGCCGTCGACCCTGTTATCACCCCGGCGACCGATCTCACCACCAATATCGGCATCCATTCCCGCAAGAGCGTCGTGGCGGCGCATGTCCGCTCCGAGCGCGCCTGTCAGGAATTTGAGCGCCGTGCGCAGCTTCTGCGCGAGTGCCTGTGCAGCGAGGACTTTTTGGCCAACAAGGGCATAGGCAATGAGATTGGCTTCCACACCTTTTGCTATGACCCCGCGCTGGAGTTTGAGGCGCGTGCATTATTTGACACCCTTTCACGCGATGCCGAGGCCGACAAGCTTCCGTGCACGCTCAAGGTCGTGAACCTTTACGACGCCGTGCTGGCAATTCTCGAAAAACGCCGTGTCCTCAAGGCTATCCCGCACCAAGAGGAGCGCCGCGGTACCCAGCGCGTGCTCGAGGACGTGGCCAAGTTCGCCTCGCCCGAGAAAGTCGCCGCGTACATCCATGAGCAGACCGAGCCGCACGCGCCTGGAGACGTCGTTCTCCTCACCGGCGCGGGCGAGGTTTTCCCGTTCTTTCGCATACACACGCTTCTCCACTGCATGCTTGCGGATTTTGATGAGGTGCCTGTGGTCGCCGCCTATCCGGGCAGTTTCAACGGCTCTTCTTTCCAGCTCTTTAACCGTCTGCCGGCCGACAACTACTACCGCGCCATCGATATCTCGTAAGCACGGCTCCCCGCAGGCAAGTCCCTGCCGCCGGTAACAATCCTTTGCCATAACGTTCCCAAACCCAAAGGAGCACCCATGGACAACACGATCATTCGCGACCTCTTTGCTAAAGACATCAACCGCTCCATCAACGGCGTGGTCAAGGTCCAGGATTCAAAAGATGGGTCCATCCGCCAGGAGCTTGACGAGTACGTGGTGACGCGCGAGTTGCAGAGGCATTTTGCCACGTTCTTCAAGGCCTACGGCGATGCCATCGATGTGCGCACCGACAAGATCGGCGTGTGGATCAGTGGTTTCTTCGGTTCCGGTAAATCGCACTTCCTCAAGATGCTGAGCTACCTGCTCGAGAATCGCCAGATCGGCGGCAAGAGCGCCATCCGCTACTTTGATGGCAAGATCGTCGACCCCATGGTCGAGGCTGCCATGGAGCGCGCCTGCTCGGTGTCCACGCAGGCCATCCTCTTTAACATCGATAGCAAGGCGGGCCAGTGGAAACAGGGCGATACGGCTCCCACGGCGCTGCTTCGCGGCTTTGAGCGCATGTTCTACGAGGCGCGCGGCTTCTACGGCGAGGACCTAAAGCTTGCAAAGCTCGAGGACCACATCGATTCCCTGGGCAAGACCCAGGAGTTCCGCGAGGCCTTTGAGCGCGTCAACGGCGAGTCCTGGCTCCAGACCCGCGACACCTACAGCTACTTTGAGGACGACGTAGTCGAGGTGCTGCAGAGCGTGCTCGGCATGAGCGAAAAGGCCGCATGGAACTGGCTTGAGGGTTCTGAGGACGAGGTTTTGGCCCCCGATGTCTTTGCCAAAAAGGTCAAGGACTACGTAGACGCTCAGGCAGCGGCCCACGGCGGCAACTACCGTTTGCTCTTTATGGTCGACGAGGTGGGTCAGTTTATTACAAACGACCGGGATCCAAGCCTTATGTTGAGTCTTCAGACCATCGTCGAGGAGCTGGGTGCCGCCTGCGGTGGCCGCGTGTGGGTGATGGTTACGAGCCAGGAGGCCATCGACAACCTGAGCCTGCCCGTGGGCAACGACTTTTCAAAGATCCAAGGCCGCTTCAATACCCGCCTTTCGCTCTCCAGCTCCAGCGTGGACGAGGTCATCCAGCGCCGTGTGCTCGAGAAGACCGCGCCGGCGGCCGATATGCTTGCACAGGTCTACGAGCAAGACGCCGCCGTCCTCAAAAACAACTTTACCTTTGAGGGTGGCTCGCGCTCCGACCTTGCCGGCTTCTCCAACTCCAAGGATTTTGTGGCCAGCTACCCGTTTGTGGGCTACCAGTTTAAGCTTCTGCCCGACGTGATGACCGAGGTACGCAAGCACGGTGTTAAGGCCAAGCACATGTCCACGGGCGAGCGCTCCATGCTGAGCGCGTTTCAGGAGAGCGCTCAGGCCATTCAGCATGACCAGACTGGTGCACTCGTGCCGTTCTGGCGCTTCTTCGACACAATCTCCAAGGATTTGGAGCACGGCATCATTCAGGTCGTCGTCTGTGCGGAGCGCGCGGCTGAAAACGCAGAGGGTCTTGAGAGCTACGATGTCCGGGTGCTTAAGCTCCTGTACTTGATCCGCTACATCGGCTATGTCAAGGCCACGGTCGAGAACATCTCCATCCTTATGATTGATAGCCTGGACGTGGACAAGCGCGCCCTTAAGGACCGCGTCAAGGAATCTCTGGCCCGCTTGGAGCGCGAGAGCTACGTGGCACGCCAGGGCGATACCTATAGCTTCCTCACCGACGAGGAGCAGGAGATAGCGCAGGAGATCGCACGCACCCCGATCGACAACGCGAAGGTGATTGAGTACATCAAGAAGCGCCTGTTCGAAAGCATCTACACTGCGCGCAAACTCAACCGCGGGGCCAACGACTTTCCGTTTGACCGCTATGTGGACGGATCAATCCACGGTACCAGCATGGGCGGCATGGAACTTTCCGTGGTGACCATGGCCAGCGATCTGGGCCGTTCGGACGATGCCGAGCTGGCATTGAAATCCGTGGATAAGGCCATCGTGGCCTTGAGCGACGAGGTGGATTATTGGGCTCCACTCGTCAACGCCGCTAAGATTCGCATGTACGCCCAGACGCGCAATCTGCAGGAGCTACCGCCGAGTACCCGCCAGATTGTCGAGGCCAAAATGCGCGAGAAGGACTTTAACGAGAAAGAGGCTGACGCCCTTTTGGCTGAGGCGGTGCTCCATGCACGATGCGCCGTCAACGGGCGCATGATTGAGATCCGTGCTGCCAAACCCGCTCAGGTCTTTGAGCAGGTGCTGGCGCAGCTGTGCGATGTGGTCTTTGAAAAGGCCGACTATATCGGCGCGCCGGTCACGAGCGATTCCGATATTCGTTCTACTCTGGTGGGCAACGTTCAAGTGGGGCTCGCTGGCATGGATGCAGGTAACACGCGTGCGCTCAAAGAGGTCGAGGACTACCTCAAAGTGCAGCACCAGCGCCACCTGGATACCGCTATGGGCGATATCCAGCGCCAGTACCAGCAAAGGCCCTTTGGCTGGCGCGAGGTCGACATCGCAAATGTGGTGGCGCAGCTTGTGGTGGAGCAGCGCGCGCAGGTGCTGTTTGGCGGTCAGACGGTTCAAGCTAACGACAGTCGCATGGTGGCGCTCCTGCGCAAGGATGCCGATAAGGCCCAGGTGCGCTTGCGCATGCGCATGAGCGACCGGTTGCTGCGCGCCACGGGCGAACTCATGTGTGACCTGTTTGATCTCAAGACCGTGCCCTCCAACGAGGATAAGCTCGTGGCCGAGCTCAAAGAGCGCCTTGAGGGCTTGCGCGAGGCGTGCCTCGCCATGGCACGCGACTACTACACGGGCATCAAGCCGGCCTACCCGTATCCCGGTGAGGACGAGTGCGAGAAGATGCGCTCGGAGGTGGCCGACGTCCTTAAGGACCAGAACGAGGCCGAGGCGTTCTTGACCACGTTCACCAAGCATGAGGAGCGTTTGCTCGATGCCAAGGAAGAATTTGACAAGGTGGTTGAGTTCTTCGAGTCCAATCAACGAACAGCGTTTGACCACGCCAGGGATTTCTTGAGCCGCACCGAGGGTATTGAGTATGCCTCTGATGACATTCCCAGCGCGGTGGAGAACGTGGCAAAGGTGCGAGAGATCCTCAAAGATCCCAAGCCTTACGGCCGCATTAAAGACCTGCAACCGCTTATGGATCCCGTCGAGGACGACATGAAGAAGCTGCTGGGCATTCGCCGCAATGAGTTTTTGCATCGCATCGAGAGCGATCTGCAAGACTTGCAGGCGCAGGCTGAGAGCCAAAAGGGCTTTGTCAAACAGGCCAAGGATGCCATAGCGGACGCCGGTGCCAAATACGAGTCATTCAAAAACCGTGCCCACAGTGCTCAAAGCCTTAATGAGCTGAGCGTTGCCGCGACTAACTGGGGCAATTGGCTCAGCGCGGCAACCAACGGGATGTACGACGCCGTGGATGAGGCCCGCATGCGTATGGACAACGAGCGCCGCACCACCGAGGTCACGAGTACGGGTGAGGTGGTCAAGAAGATCTCCAACAAGGGTGCTGCGTCGTCAGCGCCTGTGCCTGCGCCCGTGCCCCAGCGCAAGATCAAGGCCTTGCGCCGCGCCGATCTGGTCAAGCCGAGTCGTCTCTTGTCCGCAGAGGACGTGGAGCGCTATGTGGACGACTTGCGCTCCCGCCTTATGCAAGCACTCGCTGCAAACGACGAGATTCGTATCAACTAACCCGCAGAGCCACTGGCGCCAAAGCGCGCACCGGTGGCTTATGGCGTTTAGAAAGGCTCATCAACCATGAACGATTCTGCTCTTAAGAGCTTCTGCACTTGGGCCCGCACGGAGCTCATCAAAGGCGTGGAGGCGCAGATGGTGCGCTACGGCATCACCGAACCTGCACCTGCGCCCGCTGGGTCCGAGACCGTCAACAGCCTGCCTCTAAGTCCGGCTGAGGTTGAGCAACGCGATGAACTGCTGCGCATGCAGGCAGAGGTGGGTCACGAGGCGCTCCGCGATCGTGCGGCATACACCTGGTTCAACCGCATCGTGGCCATTCGCTTTATGGATGCACGCGGATGGCTTCCCAGCCGTATGCGCATGCTGAGTCGTGCGGACGGCAGCCATGGCAGCGAGGCCGTGGAGAACGCACTGGACGTGGAAATAACGACGGCCGATACCGATCGCATAGCCGAGCTCAAGATGGCGGGCTTGGATGAACCGTTGTGGCGCTACCTGTTTGTTGCTCAGTGCGAGGAGCTTGCCGATTGCCTGCCGGGCGTCTTTGAACGCGTGGGCGGAGCCATGGAGCTGCTGTTGCCCCAGGGCCTCATGATGTCCGACGGCGTGGTGGGCAAGCTCAACGCAGTCCTCGCTGACGAGGACTGGCGCGAGGGCGTGACCGTTCTGGGCTGGATGTATCAATACTACAACGCTGACGTTAAAGACGAGTTCTTCAAGTCTAAGCGCAAGGCAGCGGCGGCGGACATCGCGCCCGCCACGCAGCTCTTCACCCCCGAGTGGATCGTGCGCTATATGGTCGAGAACTCGCTCGGCCGTCTGTGGATGCTCAACAATCCGGGGAGTTCGCTGCGCGAGCGCATGGAGTATTACATCGAGCCCGATGCTGAGCACGAGGACTTCATCCGCATCTCGAGTCCCGAGGAGATAACCCTCTGCGACCCCGCATGTGGCTCGGGCCATATCCTGGTCTATGCGTTTGAACTGCTCTTCCATATGTACGAGGAGCGCGGCTATCGTGAGCGCGAGATTCCCGAGCTCATTCTTACTAAAAACCTTGCAGGTATGGAAATCGATTCCCGCGCGGCACAGATCGCGGAGCTGGCGCTTGCCATGTGCGCCCGCGAGCACGATCGTCACTTCTTTAGGCGTGGCGTTCGCGCCGACGTTACCGTGCTCTCGAGCATCCCGCTAGGGGAGGACGAGCTGCCGGGTAACAAGAAGCTCGCCGAGGAATTGAGCCATTTGGGCGAGATCGGTTCGCTGCTCAATCCCTCAGAGGACGAGATCGACGATCTCAAGGCTGCCGCCGCGAGTTGTTCCGATGACCTTTTTGCCGCTACGGCCAAAACTAAGCTCGAAAGCGCTGCCGCCATCTGCGAGAAGCTGTCCCGTCGTTTTACCTGCACCGTTGCGAATCCTCCGTATATGGGCAGCAGCAGCTTTAACCCCTTCATGTCCAAGTGGGTCAAGAAGAACTATCCCGACGTGAAGAGCGACCTCTGCACGTGCTTTATCGAGCGCGGTTTTAACCTTGTCGAAGATAAGGGCTATGCCGCAATGGTTACCATGCAGAGCTGGATGTTCCTGGGCAGCTTTGAGAAGATGCGCGCCAAGGTTATCGACAACAAGACAATCGTTTCCATGGCCCATCTGGGACCTCGCGCGTTTGATGCTATCGGCGGCGAGGTCGTCAACGTTACAGCTGACGTGATCTACAACCAGCATTCGGACGCCGAGGGCGCCTATGTGCGCCTTGTTGATATCAACGGCTCTGAGGCCAAGAGGCTCAAACTGGTCGAGGCCATCCAAAATCCCGACTGCGGATGGTTCTACCGCCGCAACGCCGACACCTTCAAGCAAATCCCCGGCACCCCCTTAGCCTACTGGGCCACCGACGCTATGCTGGGGGCGTTCATGAGAGGGGCAAGTTTTAAGGAAGTGGCAAAACCTCGAGTTGGCATGCAGACGGGAAACAACGATCGCTTCCTGAGGTATTGGTGGGAACCTTCCAATGATAAAGAGTCTTTAAGTAGTCGCAATCAAGAAGAGTTTGATGCGTCCCATGCAAGCTGGGCGCCCTATAACAAAGGTGGTTATTTTCGTAAATGGTACGGGAATCTCGACTACGTCGTTCTTTGGAAAGGCAACGGCGACTTAATCTCCATGCTGGAGCCTGGGGAAAAGCGCTGCTTTAGTCTTCTGCCTGATGCGTATAGGTTCAGAGATTGCATGACCTGGACAGACATTACCAGCTCGCGTACTCACTTCAGGTTCAGGCCTGGCGTTGGGCTATATGACATCAAGGGAATGAGTGCCTTCCCATCCTCTGAGGATATTTGGGAGACGCTTGGGTTCTGTAATTCTATAGTTGCATCAAGAATGCTTGCTTTTCTGTCTCCAACTATGAATACACAGGTTGGCGACGTCGGGAAGCTCCCCCTTCTTGCTCATCTGTCACCGGGGCACATTAGAGATCATATTGCGTCCGACGTTCACAATAACATTCGTTTATCAAAAAATGATTGGGACTCGTTTGAAACCTCTTGGGATTTCAAACGTCATCCGCTGTTGTAGGTGAGCATTGTGGCTAAATCCTACAAACTTGTCGAAGAGACGAAACGAACTACAGCGGAGTGTGCTGAAAAGTGGAACGCCGATAAACGAGATGTTTCCGCCTGGTGTAGAGCTGATTTGATTTCTGGTGCGGTAAAAGAAACCTCCTTCCCGTTCAGGTGGATCATCCCCTGTGATGCGAAGCGTCCCATAGATGCATGCATCATAAGGGAGCTGCTGTGGCAGATAATCGAGCTTGAAAACGAGCGTATTTCCGAAATCGACGTTTCTGCTTGGGGTATTCCGGCAGTCGATATCGCTGGGTGCATTCAATCGTTGAAAGACGCCGATTATTTGGCGTTTTCACAAGAAGGTGTTGGCTTACAAATAACGAAAAAGGGCCTTGCTTTGATTGGCCGCGGTCAGAATGACAAGGCTATAAATGAGACGCCTACGGCACTGAAGTGGACTGTCGATGCCGTGGGTATTATTGCCGGAAGTGCAATAAATCAAATTATCCAAAGATAAGCTGCTTCCGCAAGGACGCTGTAGTTTCGAAAGGTAATAACCATGTCTGATTGTTGTATTTATGAACCTCAAAATTACGACCTACAGGCGGTCGATCGTTTTCTCCGTGGTGAGACCAGAGAAATATGCATTGAGCTGAAGTGCGTTGAGCAGGAAAAGTCAGAGGACTTTGCGATAACGGATGCGGTTTTGCAGCTCGATTTAATAATGTGTGGGGAGCCGCACATGTGCAACGTTTCTGCTCATGGTACCCCTTATTTTGATCCGTCTGGTTTAGCAACGCTTTCATTTTTGATTACCGAGAAGACAGTCGGTTCGCAAGATTACCATGCGATTTGTCGCTGTGGGGCCGCTCACCATCTGTTGGGGGGCTCTCGATTGCTCCTTGTAATTTCGGAAGGGAGCGAATCTCGAGAATGCGCATTTGAGTTTAGTCCAGCATCGGGAGTGTTTGGCAAATACGTGTGGCATGAAGTCGATTTGCAAGCTTCCATTGGATAGGCGAGCGATTTCATATCGCGCAACTAAGACGAATCAGCTGCTTTCGAGCGAGAGATGCACCGGCATCGCGCGGTGCATGGGGCTGAGCTTCGAGCCTGATTCCTTCACGGCGACCGATTAATTGAAAGACCATGGGAAACGGAAGGCGGCACAATGACAACGCTTTTGGCCGATAAATACGAGGCTCGCAAGGCCGAGGTCAATGCTCGCTTTGAGCAGCTTCGCGCTAACGAGGAAGAGCTCAACCGAATCTTTGCCAAGATCTACAACATGGAGGGGGAGGTGCCCATCGAGGTCGAGGATAAGTACGTTTCGGTGGCGCGCATCTTTGATACCGCCGATGAGATCCCCGAGAGCTATAAGGGCAACAAATACGTGTGCACTAAGCGCGATGAGATCACCTCCCTCCTAAGCTATGCCGTGGGCTGCATGTTTGGCCGCTATTCGCTGGATGTGGATGGCCTGGTCCTGGCCGATCAGGGCACCACGGTCGACGACTATCTGGCCAAGATGCCCGATCCCGCCCATGTGACCTTTATGCCCGATGCCGACAACGTGCTGCCCATCACCGACGACGAGTACTTTGACGACGACATCGTGCGTTACTTTATCGACTTTGTGCGCACCGTGTACGGCGAGGAGACACTCGAACAGAACCTGGCCTTTATTGCCGAGGCGCTCGGCGGCAAGGGCACCTCGCGCGAGGTCATCCGCACCTACTTTTTGAAGGACTTCTTTAAGGACCACTGCCAGACCTATAAGAAGCGCCCCATCTACTGGCTGTTCGACAGCGGCAAGAAGAACGGCTTCAAGTGCCTTGTTTACATGCATCGCTACCAGCCTGACCTGTTGGCTCGCATCCGCACCGACTATGTGCATGAGCAGCAGGAGCGCTACCGTGCCCAGATCGGGTATGCCAACGATGCCCTTGTCAGTGCCGAGCGCGGCGAGCGCGTGCGCTTGGATAAGCGCATCAAAAAGCTCAACGACCAGCTCAAAGAGACCATTGCCTACGAGGAGAAACTGCACCACTTGGCAGACCAGATGATTAAGATCGACCTGGATGACGGCGTCAAGGTCAACTACGCCAAGTTTCAGGTTGTGCTGGCGAAGATTAAGTAACTGCAGATACGGTAAGGATATTCATGCCCAAGATCGATGTAGAAGAACAGCTCAAGCTGCGATTTTTGCAGCCGTTGTCCTCATGCGCGCCGCGCCGTGTGGTGGTTTGGCACGATGCGGACGGCGAGTTTGCTCCTGAGTTTGAGCGATTGGCCGCCGAGGGTTTCGACGGCGTAGGGGCCGATGCCGGCGTAATGCCTGCTCACGGTGACTTTGAGCGCCCGGTGCGCTTTGTTGAGGCCTGCGAGGGCCGTATGTTTGCCGTCAAGAAGCTCATCAACCGCGATGACCTTGCGAGCGATATCTTGCTGTATCGCCGTTGCCCGCGCGGCAGGCTTGAGGGTGATTGGCTTGCCGATGTTGAGCTGTATGCCGATCAGTTCCAGGCTGACTATCTTTCACTTTTGGCCGATCAGCTGGGCATCGAGAATATCGACGCCGTGCGCGAGAGCCTGCGCGAGCACAAGACATTCTTTGATGCCAAGACCCGCTGTGCTAAGTTTGCCGCGTGTGTTCCGCATGTCTCGGGCGCATCCGATATCGAGCTTGGAATCCTTACGATTATCTTTGGCGGCAAGGAGCCGGGCGACGCGCGGCCCGCGTTTGTGCTGCGCGGCTGCATGACCACACTGCTGCACGAGGGCCCCGAGGCGCTGGCCGCGCTGGTGGATAAGTACAGCGTGCGCGATGTTCTCTCTGCCTTTATGCTGCGCTGCTATGGGTTTGATGGACCGCTGTACGAGCGTGACTCGCTGCTTATGTTTGCATCCCATGTGTTCCTTACGGCGGCATCAACTGCGCTTCCCGAGGGGGCGCTCAAGGGGCTCGAAAGCTATGTGGCTCCCGCCTACGGCCCCTATTGCCTTGAGGCGGTGCGTACGTGGGACCAGACCGCCGATACCCAGGCGTCGAGCGAGGACCTATTTGAGATCTGCCGTTTGGTAGAGGATGCCCGTGGGCTCTTTGCGCGGTTCGAGACCCTGCCAATCGATGCGTTGGCCTCGCTTGACGTGTTCCCGTGCGTCAACGAGGCTGTACTCTCGCAGTTGTTCAGCTCGTTTGCCCAGGGTGCGGACCGTGTTGAGGATGCGCGCGCATTTGCTGCGCGCCGTTGTGACCTAAGCTGGTACCGTCGCGTTGAGAGCTACTTTGACCTGCTTGCTGCTGTGGCCCATATGTGCTCTTTTAGGCAGACGCACGCGGGCGGGTTCCATCTGGCACAACCCCAGCAGGTGTGGGATGCCTACACGTCCGATTGGTATGCCATGGACGTTGCCTATCGCCATATGTGCACCGCGTATCTGCGGACGCGCTCCGTTGAGTGCGATGTGCTCGAGGAGCCCACCCGCGCTGTGGCGGACTGGGCGGAGAATCTCTACAGCAACTGGTTCTTGGCGGATGCCAATGCCTGCTGGGCAGCCGCTGCGCAAGGGGAGTGGACCGATTGCGGCTACATCGATGGCCCTGCACGGCAGGATGAGTTCTACTGGCATGTGCTGCCCACCTTTGTGGGCTCTGCCAAAACGACGGTCGTTATCGTGAGCGACGCGTTGCGCTATGAGGTGGCCCGCGACGTTGCGGCGCTGCTCGAGCGCGAGCGCGGAGGCAACGTCAAGGTCTCTAGCATGCAGGCGGTCTTTCCCTCCATTACTGAGGTGGGCATGCCCGCGCTGCTGCCACACCAAGCGCTTGAGCTTGCAGCGGATGGCTCGTTTGTGTTGGCTGACGGCATGCCCACTGCCACGACTCCGCAGCGCGAGGCCGTGCTTGCCCACGTTGAGCCCACGGCCCGCGCTTTACGCTCGAGCACATACCTCAACATGACGGGAACCGAACGCAAGACGCTGCTCAAGGACTCAAAACTCGTCTACCTCTATCACAACAAGATCGATGCCACGGGCGAGAAGGCCGCTACGCAGGACGACGTCTTCGGTGCCTGTGCGGACGCCGTGGAGGAACTTGCCGCATTGGCGCGTCGCGTGTGCACCGACGCCCCGGGCGCGCGTGTTGTTATAACGGCGGACCACGGCTTTATCTACACGCGTCGGGAGCTCAGCGAGTGCCAGATGCTCGGCAAGCCGGACCTTCCCGTCCTTGACGCTCCCGTCATGTGCGGCAAGCGTCATCTGGTGGTGCCCAACGAGGCCGTGGGCGAGCTTTCGGACGAGGTGCGCGGGGTGTTTGTTAATGTTGATATGGGACGTTTGGGCGCCGGTTTTGTGGGGTTTGCCCCGCGCGAGAATGTGCACTTCAAGCGTCCCGGCGGCACTAACAACTACGTCCACGGCGGCATGAGCCTGCAGGAGCTCTGCGTGCCCGTTATCGGTTTTTGGCGTGCGCGCTCGGGTTCCAAGGACTTTGTCGACACGCGCGCGGCGACGCTGCGCGTACTAAGTGAGGGACGCCGAGTGACCAACTCGCTCTTCTCGGTCAACTTGATCCAGGAAGAACCCGCCCAAGGCAAGGTTTTGCCGTGCGAGTACGAGCTGGTGTTTACCGATGCAAGTGGCAACGAGGTGAGCGATACGGTCAAGGCGCATGCTAACAAGACTTCTGTTAACTCGCAGGAGCGCGTGGTGCATGCCAAGTTTGCGTTGCATGCAGCGGATGGATTCTCGGCCAAGGGTCCGTACTATCTGGTCTGCCGCGAGCGCGAGACGGGCAAGATCGTTTGGCGCGAGACGTATACCATCGCTGTTTCGTTTGCCCCTGTTGCTGACTTTGGTTTTTAGGAGTGTGCCCTATGTTTGATAGCCATGATGACGATCTGTGGGAAGTTCCCTCGATTGATGTGGATGTGCCCGTGGAGGGTGTGGCGCCTGCGGAGGCCGTGCCCGCTGCGGAGGCGCTGGCGGCTGAGGTTGTTGCGCCTGCCCCGGAGATGGCGACTGCTGCCGCGCCCGCTGAGGCTGCGGTGGCCGCCGAGGACGAGTCCCCGACCGATGGCTATGCTCAGGCTGTGGCCGAGGCTCCCGAGGATGAGGGCTACGACATGGATGGGCTGGACGGCAAGCTGCTCGAGCACTTTGGCGGCAAGATCGTGCGCAAGGACCTGACGGCCCTTATGAAGCGCGGCGCCAACGTGCCCACTTTTGTGCTGGAGTACCTGCTGGGCATGTACTGCTCGACCGACGACGAGGAAGCCGTGGCAGAGGGCCTGGACCGTATCCGCAGGATCCTCACTGATAACTACGTGCGTCCCGACGAGTCCGAGCGCATTAAGTCCAAGATTCGCGAGCTGGGTCGTTTTACCATCATCGACAAGGTGACGGCCAAGCTCGACGAGTACAAAGACATCTATGTGGCGTCGTTTGCCAATCTGACCATCGAGCCTTTTGTGATGCCGGCCGAGTACGTGCGCGACTATTCCAAGATTCTGCAGGGTGGCATTTGGTGCATTATGAGCATCGAGTATCGTCACCCCTTGGATGAGGAAGACGAGTTTGGCATGGAGGTCTTTGGCGACGATGCGCCGCGCCGCTCCAAGGCCAAGCGCAAAAAGCGCGGCCCCGAGGACTCTCCGTTTAGCGTGGCGTCGCTCACGCCCATCCAGATGCCCAATCTGGACCTGGATGCCATGATCGACGAGCGCCAGTATTTCTCGCGCGACGAATGGCTCAACATGCTGCTGCGCTCCGCTGGCTATGAGCCCAGCGAGCTTTCCGAGAAAGAGCGCCTGCACTTTATCGAGCGCATGGTGCCGCTTATCGAGCGCAACTACAACCTTTGCGAGCTGGGTCCCCGCGGCACCGGCAAGAGCCATATCTACAAAGAGGTTTCGCCCTACGCCATCTTGCTCTCTGGCGGCCAGACCACCACGGCCAACCTGTTCGGCCGTATGAACTCCATGCGCGCCGACCGCGTGGGCTTGGTGGGTCACTGGGACTGCGTGACGTTTGACGAGGTCGCCGGCATGCGCTTTAAGGACACCAACGCCGTGCAGATCATGAAGGACTACATGGCGAGCGGCAGCTACGCGCGCGGCCGCGACCAGATTAACGCCGATGCCTCCATGGTCTTTGAGGGCAACATCAACGACACCGTGCAAAATGTCCTTAAGACCACGCACCTGTTTGATCCGTTCCCGCCGGAGTTTAACAACGATTCGGCCTTCTTCGACCGTATTCACTATTACCTACCGGGCTGGGAGATTCCCAAGATGCGCTCGAGCCTGCTGACCGGGCATTATGGCCTGATCACCGACTGCCTGTCGGAGTTTTGCAAGGAGATGCGCCGCAAGGACTTTACGCACCATATCGACCGGTATTTCCGCTTTAACAGCGACTTTAACAAGCGTGACGAAATCGCCGTGCGCAAGACCTTTAGCGGCCTTGCCAAGCTGCTGTTCCCCGACGAGGCCATGGACAAGGACGACGTGCGCTGGCTGCTGGACTACGCTATCGAGGGCCGTCGCCGCGTAAAGGAGCAGCTCAAGATTATGGCGGGCGTCGAGTTTATCGACGTCAACCTGGGCTATATGGATGCCGACAACCCGCAGGACGTGCACGTGGTGCGCGTGCCCGAGCAGTCCGAGGACACGCTGATTCCCGATGGGCCGCTACTGTCCGGCCACGTGTTTGGCGTGGGCAGGTCGCAGGGCGGCGAGGTTGCCGTGTACAAGCTGGAGAACAAGGCCGTTGCCGGCGAGTGCAAGTTTAAGCACGAGGGCGTGGCCTTTAACAAGCCGGTGCGCGATACGCTGGAAGCCGCGTTCGACAACTTTGTGAACCTGGCGAACCGCGTGGCGCCGGGCATGCACATTGGCTCCAAGGATTACCTGCTGTTCTATAACGACCTGCAGAGCAAGGGCCTGTCCGAGGAAGTTTCGCTCGCCGAGTTTGTGGGGCTGTGCTCCGCGGCGTGCAATCGCCCGGTGATGCCTGCGCTGGCGATTCCGGGCATCTTGCGCATGTCGGGCTCCATGGACGAGATCCGCGGGCTCGAGGACATTATGCGCGTGGCCAAAAACGCCGGCGCCAAGCGTGTGATTTTGCCGCTGAGTGCTATTGCGGGTTTGCAGAGTGTTTCGTCCGAGATTATTTCGGGGTTGAGCCCGGTGTTCTACATGGATGGCGATCCCGTCGACGCCGCGAAGAAGGCACTGGACCTGTAGAAGTGCGGGCGAGCGGGTTTGCGTACGCGTGGGCCCGCGAGCGTATTGGCGTGTTCGAGTAGGGAGGCCTTGCCATGGCGGACGAGCGTTCTGTTGGCGAGTTGCTCGACGAGCTGTTTGGCTTTGAATCGGTAGCCAAGCGTCAGACGGCGCTTGAGCAGTACGATCGCGGGGAGTTGGTGCGCAAAGCACGCTCCCGCGAGCTGCTGGGCGTGCTTAGGGGTGTCGAGGCTGCCGAGCACGCTGCGCGCGAGTCTGCCGTGCGGGCTGTTGACGGGTATGTTCGCCGTGTCGAGGGCGCGGCCCTTGCGCGCGCTCGCAAGCAGGCGGGCATTATTGGAGCGCTACGGATGGAGCGCCGCTATGCTGCCTTTTTGCGCATGGAGGACAAGGCCGAGTTGCTGACGCGACTGGAGCAGACGCTTGCGTTTATCGAGGTAAAGCTGCGCGCCAATACGGCGGACAGGGTTCGCGCGGCGTACGATGCCGCGGGGGCTATGGTGCTGCAGGACGTGGCACGCCTGCGTGACGTGCGCGTCGTGGATGCCGTGCCCCTGGATGCCGACCTGCTGTGCACGCAGCTGGAGCAACTTCGTTGTGCCGCCGACGCAACGGACCTTGCGGGCATGATCACAGCGACGTTTGAGTCCGAGCTGAGTGCGACGGGGTTGCAGGGCGCCGCCGGGTCTGCGGGCGATGTTGCTGGTGACGTGGCGTTGGAGCGTGAACTTACCAACGTGCGCGGCGCTGCGCAGCGAGCGCGCTTGGCGGCG
>OLPV01001720.1_pt1 | contig 15737 bp, 13 predicted proteins | sample 1671961 | NCBI WGS metagenome assembly OLPV01 (sample SAMEA3136630, study PRJEB25190) | human gut metagenome | biome: human gut; feature: human-associated habitat; material: faeces | place: Austria | collected 2013
GCGCGATATAGCTTCAGTGGTAATCATTGTTATAGCTATTGCCCTGTTTGCAACTGTAATTGTTTCTCCAAGTGGGGTAGTTACGGGCGCTCTTGCTTTAGCCCTACGCTTTAGCTTAGGAATAGGAATGTACGTCCTGCCTTTTTTACTAGTGATATTAGGGATAACCTTCTTAATTCGTTTTCAGAATGAGATGGTTCCTGCACGAGTAGCAATTGGCTTTGCTCTTTTATTTATTGCCTTTTTAACCATTGTTGCGCTCTTTACTCCAGGAGCCGAAGCTGATCCCAATGTCCTCTTTGCTCAGGTATATCTTGTTAACCATGGCGGATACATAGGATCTGGAATTGCATGGGCAGGATTACGATTATTCGGATCAACGGTATCTATTATTTTGATGGTTGGTCTAATTATTGTCGCACTAATTATCATTGGTTTTTCTCTTTCGTCACTTTATGAAAAAATCCGAATTCATTACGAAGAAAAAAATTATTTCAATGAAGACGTGCTTCAAAGTGAACCAGTGAAACGCCATTCATTTGCGCGAATCCGTAAGGCACCGCAACATACGCCTAATGATTTTGAACAATTTAGTAATCGCGCAGATGCTGAAACTAATATCCTTCCTAAAAAAGCTGTTGCTTCGGCAAATACTCAGTTATTACATTCAAATGATTCTAAATCTAAATCCAGGTCAAAAAAGAGCGATGGATTGAAGGCTTCAAACCAAAATACCTTAGTTTTTCCAAACGATGCAGTAATCGCGAGCGAAGACTTAAAACCAGCCACCATGACAAGAAAACTTCGCTCAAAAACAGACGCAAAACAAAATTCTGACCAATCTCAAAGTAAAAACGTCCAAGCGAAACCTGCCCGTAAAAAGGTCTCAGATACCGCAAGTCCTCATCCAATGGAGGGCTTTGAACTGCCAGATATGTCTTTGCTTAAGACTTCAAAAGAACAGGAAGTTACTAAAGAAAGTGAAGCATCTCTTCGTTCTACGGGCATGCTGCTACAAGAAACCCTTGCTGATTTCGGCGTCCCTGCGGATGTTGTAGGATGGGTACATGGCCCTACCGTAACACTTTTTAAAGTAGATTTGCCCAGTGGCGTACGCGTAAATAGAGTTTCGAACTTAACCGATGATATCGCTTTAGCACTTGCAGCACCGGGTGTTCGAATTTTTGCTCCTATTCCCGGTACTAATTACGTTGGTATTGAGGTTCCCAACAAAAAACGTGAAACCGTCTTACTTGGAGATATCTTAAAAGATGCTCCCGATGGTCCACTTCAAGTTGCTATCGGAAAAGACGTTGAAGGAAACAGCATCATTAGCAATCTTGCTACCATGCCACATCTTCTTATTGGTGGTACAACCGGCTCAGGTAAATCGGTTTCTATCAATGCCATGATTATGTCAATTCTAATGCGAGCAACACCTTCTGAGGTTCGCATGATCATGATTGACCCAAAACGAGTTGAATTCACACCTTATAACGGCATTCCGCACCTCTATGTCCCTGTTGTAACAGAAGCTAAAGAAGCAGCAAGCGCTCTATCATGGGCAGTTGCAGAAATGGAAAGACGCCTTAAAGTTTTCTCTGGCATAGGAGCTCGAAACATAGGGCAATATAACGCAAAAGCTCAACAAGGCCTTGAAATCAATGATCAGCCTGCTCAGGAGATGCCTTATATTGTCATTATTATTGACGAATTAGCAGACTTAATGATGAATGTAGGAAAAGAAGTTGAGTTTTCCATCTCGCGTTTAGCTCAGCTTGCTCGTGCTGCTGGGATCCATCTTATTGTTGCAACCCAGCGTCCTTCAACTAATGTTGTTACTGGCCTTATTAAAGCTAACATTACAAACCGCATCGCTTTCAATGTTGCTTCTGGTATTGATTCGCGAGTAATTCTCGATACGCCAGGCGCTGAAAATCTTATTGGATTAGGAGATTTGCTTCTTTCTAAACCTGAATTGGCAAAACCCCAACGCATCCAAGGCTGTTTCGTTTCTGAAGACGAAATTGCTGCTGTCGTGGAGAAATTGAAGTCTCAAGGTGAGCCTGATTACCACAATGATATTCTGAAAACAAATCTAATTACTTTAGGTGATTCTTCTGTAGATGGCTCCGGTGGTACTGCCCATGGAAGCGATGATCCATTAGTATGGGAAGCAGCTGATATAGTTGTATCAGCTGGAGTAGGTTCCACCTCAAACTTACAGAGAAAATTAAGCGTTGGTTATTCTAGAGCAGGACGAATTATGGACTTGCTTGAAGCAAAAGGAATCGTAGGTCCACAAAACGGTTCCAAGCCACGCGAGGTTTTAGTAGATACGCTAGAGTTAGAAACACTCAAAGCGTTTGAAGAACACGATTCACAGTAATTGCGGGGGTAAGTCGATGCACCACATCAGCTTCGGTAACGTGCTCAAAGAAGCGCGTTTAGCCAGAGGACTAGATCTGACTGCCGTTTCCCGTGAGCTACGTATACGTCAAGATATCATTGTCGCTATTGAAAATAGCGACTTTGCCCGCATGCCTTCTCGTGGATATGCACGCAATATGATTATTGCTTACGCTCGTCTTGTAGGATTAAATCCTCAAGACGTTTCACGAATGTATTTAGACCAAGAATATGCTTACCAAGTAGAACAGGCGCATCGTTCTGTTGGCGATACAATCCAAATGCATAACGAACCTTATAGACGTGGATCAGAAAACTCTGGCAATGGACAAACTGGACGAATTCCACGAAGCGAATATCGCTCTAAGAATTCAAATAGCTCATCACGAAACGGGCTCGGTTATTCTTCTCAAGCAAACCGAAACCTATATGATGGTAGTTCGAATGGTTTTGGTAGAAGAATGTATTCCCAAAACGCAGATGAGCCACCCTATGCGCCTCGTAATAATGCCCCTGTTGCACACAGAGCCCGCCGATCAGCTATGGCTGACGGCCGTTATACCAATTTATATACAGCACCTAAAAATATTCCGAATCCAAACAGGAAAAGGAACATAATTATTGGTGTAATCATTGCTGTTGTTCTAGTTATTATTCTCATTGTTGCTTTATTTCTAACTCACCGAAGTGAGCCACAGACAAACATTCCCGTCACAGGAGTAGATGTAACCGCACAACAGCAAACTGAAGATACTACACAGACTCAAGAACCCGTTGAAACTCCTCCAACTGAGTTTACCCTACGCTACGAAGTTGCAGATGGAAGCGAAACGTATATTGAGGTGTATGTTGACGACAATATAGAAGAATCTTCAACTGTTACTGGTCCTGCGCAACAAACCTATACTTCATCGAGCAAGATTCGATTTGTTGCAACTGAAACGGATGGTGTAACGCTCTACATCAATGATGAGGCTGTTGAATTAACCACCAATGATTCCGGCATCGTTAATACCACCTACACCTTTGAAGACATTTTGAACCAGTGGTATAAAGATCATCCAAATGTAACTCGCAGTAGCACTCAATCGAACACTTCCACAAATGCTTCGAGCTCTTCAGGAACATCAACTAATTCATCTTCAACAGGTGCTTCAAACAACTCTTCATCTTCCTCAAACGATGAAGAATAGAAGAACTACATATAAACTTACTTATATATTGTTATTAAGCTAGGTAAACTATGAACGCTAGTATTCAGTGAAAGGATCAATCATGGCTAAAGATTCAAGCTTTGATGTTGTATCTCAAATCGATATGCAAGAAGTAGACAATGCTTACGGTCAAGCAAAAAAAGAAATATCACAACGCTACGATTTAAAGGATTCTGGTTCAGATATTTCTTTAGATAAAGGAAAAAAGACTATTACGGTTTCAGCACCAAGCGATTTTGTGTGCAAGCAAGTAATCGATGTTTTAACCTCGAAACTAATCAAACGCGGTATTGAACTCAATGCTCTTAAGTGGGGAAACTTGGAAGCAGCTAGCGGAGGAACCGTACGCCAAGTTGCACAAATTTTAGAAGGAATTGACCGAGAAACTGCTGGAAAAATAAATAAAGACATTAAAGCTACCAAACTCAAAGTTAAAGTTACTATTGAGGGTGACAAACTTCGTGTTTCTGGACCAAAAATTGATACTCTTCAAGAAGTCATTTCCTTTTTAATAGACCAGGATTACGGACAACCTCTTCAATTCGTTAACTACCGATAGAAAGCTTGTGGCGCACTATGCCAAATAACATTGCCTTCCTTACTTTAGGCTGCGCAAAAAACGAAGTAGACACTTCGAAAATGCAAGAGAAATTGATTAGGGCTGGATACGATATTGTAGATATTGATTCATCTTATGATGCCCTTGTAATTAATTCCTGTGCATTTATTCAACCTGCCATAGAAGAAAGTATCGATACAATTCTTGATGCCGCTGACCAAAAAATAATAAAAAATGGGGCGGCCAAATTAATTGTTACCGGATGCATGCCTGCTCGTTTTGGGGCAGAGTTAGATGCTGAGCTTTCAGAAGTTGATCGCTTTATTCCTTGTGCAGAAGAGGCAAATATTGTTTCTGTTGTTGATGAGGTTTTAGATAATCCCTCTCGCGAGAATCGCAAAGTTGAATTTTCTTACGGACCAAGTGAATATGTGAAAATTTCTGACGGATGCAGTAGACATTGTGCCTTCTGCACGATCCCATCTATCCGCGGTCCGTATCATAGCTTTTTATACGATGATATATATCAAGAAGTCTCATTCAAAGTTTCAGGTGGCGCAAAAGAAATTGTCCTGATAGCCCAAGATTCTGGTATCTGGGGACTAGATTTAAAACCACGTGATTGTCTTGCTTCATTAATGGAGCGTTTAGCAAAAGCATTCCCAAATACCTGGTTTAGGGTAATGTACTTAGAGCCCGAAGGCATTACTGATGAGTTAATTAGAGTAATGAGTACCTATCCTAATATTTGTAACTATCTGGATATTCCTTTACAACATTGTGATCCTACTATCCTAAAAGCCATGAACCGCACAGGTTCAAAGCAGGAATTTGAAAAACTGGTATCGAAACTTAGACAAGAAATACCCGATATCACGTTACGCACAACCTTAATTGTTGGATATCCGGGCGAAACAGACGAACAATTTGATGAATTATGCGACTTCATTTCTGAAGTTGAATTTGACTACGTAGGTGCTTTCGCCTTCTCTCCAGAAGAGGGCACCTTTGCCGCTCAATTGCCAGAACAAATTGACGATGAAACAAAACAGGACAGGCTCCAAACGATCCGCGATATTGCTGATGCCGTTTCTTCCCAACGAATTGCTCAACGTATAGGATCTCAATACGATCTTCTCATTTTAGGAACAGAAGAAGACGGACAGCTGTATGGTCGCTGCCAATGCCAAGCTCCCGATGTAGACGGCGTAACCTATATTGAATCAGGTGAAATAGGGCAGATAGTTCCAGTAACAATCTCTGATACTTTGCTTTACGAAATGGAGGCATCTCGTGACTAATCAGCAAAAATCAGAAAACACGATGTGGACTCCCGCAAATATAGTAACTATGATTCGCATATTGTTAGTTCCGGTATTTGTAGTTGCCTTTATTTCTCCTTGGCCAGATTATTTTCCATATTGGTCAGATGCCGAATTATGGAAGCCATGGATAGCTGCCTTGATTTTTATAGTTTTGTCGAGCACTGACGCTGTAGATGGTTATTTAGCCAGAAGCAGAGGAGAGGTAACCGACTTCGGTAAATTCATTGATCCTTTAGCTGACAAAATATTAGTTGCAGCCGCTTTGTTGGCTCTCGTAGAACTACAACTTCTTCCATCTTGGGTTGCCTTAGTAATCTTAGGAAGAGAATTCATTGTTTCAGGCTTAAGAATGCTTGTAGCTACCCATGGCATCGTAATTGCTGCCAGCTGGTACGGTAAAGCTAAGACAGTTTTTCAAATAATCGCAATAATCTTATTCATTATTAAAGGTTCTCCAATTTTGCTTAATATGCACAGCTCCATGGAAACGATCATGTATGTTGTTTCATGGTTCTTTATGATTATTGCGCTCATTCTTACCATCGTTTCAATGTGCGATTACTTTATTAAGTGTGCGCCAGTATTTAAAGCAACGCCAAATGATACCTCTTCGAATACTTCATCAACAGATGTTAATGCTTCTGAATCACTCCCATGGCAAGCTCAACAAATCACTTTCAGCAACAAAGTGGAGCAATTAGCATCAGATGTAATTGCTGAAGCTACTCAAAGCCATAAGAAGTTATCTACTGCCGAAAGCTGCACAGGCGGATTAATAGGAGCCTCCCTAACGGCAATCCCCGATAGCTCTGATGCAGTTGAAGGCGGTATTATTAGTTATTCAAATAACATAAAACATCATGTTCTTTCTGTTTCCGAACAAGATCTTGAACGAGTTGGTGCCGTAAGCAGTGAAGTAGCTGCTTCGATGGCTCAGGGCTCACGAGATGTTTGTAATACTGATATAGCAATTTCAGTTACTGGTATTGCAGGCCCTGGCGGAGCTGTACCAGGTAAGCCAGTTGGAACCGTATGGTTTGGACTATCTACCAAAGAAAATACCAATACCTTCGTTCGCCACTTTAAAGGCAATCGTGACCAAGTAAGAAACCAAACAGTTTGTTTTGCACTGGAGCTTTATTTATGCGCATTACAAAATAAAGCATTGCCAAATCACGATGACGAAAAATAGAAAACAAAATAGCAAACAACGTTCTGGAATTCTTGACTGAATTTCATCAATATAGCTTTCTAATTAAGTAAAGCAAATTGATTTAAATCTAGTAGGTACCTACCTGAGCAACTGATGTGCACTTTTTGATTGCTTTTTATTAGATTTTTATTAGAAACTCTCGCTACCATTAGATATATAGAAAGAATATATTGAATGCGAACAGGTGTTCGTGTATGCTATTTAGGTCAAATGCACTACACCTTTACGGAGGATTGGAATGAGCCAAGACAAAGAAAAAGCTTTAAAAATTACCACTGATCAAATTGAGCAAAAATTTGGCAAAGGCTCAATTATGAAACTGGGAGAATCAACTAATCTCCAAATCGGAGTTATACCAACAGGTGCACTTCCGCTTGATATCGCACTGGGAATCGGTGGTGTACCTCGCGGAAGAATTGTTGAAATTTACGGTCCTGAATCTAGTGGTAAAACTACTATTGCGCTTCATATAATCGCTGAAGCACAAGCAGCAGGTGGTGTAGTAGCTTTTATTGACGCCGAACACGCTCTTGATCCAGTTTATGCTGCAAAGCTTGGGGTAGATGTTGATGAAATGCTTATTTCACAACCAGACACTGGTGAACAAGCCTTAGAAATATGTGACATGCTGGTCCGTTCGGGAGCTATTGATTGTGTTGTAATTGACTCAGTAGCTGCTTTGGTTCCTCGTGCTGAAATTGAAGGAGAAATTGGAGATACTACTGTTGGTCTCCAAGCTCGCCTCATGAGCCAAGCTCTTCGCAAATTAGCAGGATCGCTTTCTCGCTCAAACACTACCTGTATTTTCATTAATCAGCTTCGCGAAAAGATTGGCGTTATGTTTGGTAATCCTGAAACAACAACAGGTGGCCGTGCTTTGAAATTCTACTCAAGTGTCCGAATTGATGTACGTCGTTTTGATTCCGTTAAAAAGGATGGAGAATTTATCGGCAATCGTGTACGTGCAAAAGTCGTTAAAAACAAAGTAGCACCTCCTTTCAGACAAGCTGAATTTGACATTATGTACGGCGAAGGCATTTCAAAAGAAGGCTGTGTACTCGACATGGGAGTAGACGCAGGAATCATACGAAAAAGTGGTTCTTGGTTTAATTATGGCGAAGAACGCTTAGGCCAAGGTAGGGAAGCGGCGAAACGCACTCTTAAAGAAAATCCTGATGTACGAGACGAAATAGAAAATCAAATCAGGGCTGAATACGATCTGCCACTCATTGGTGAAGAACCTAAAACACAAGAAACCTCAGATAACGAATAATCTCATACAAGAAAGCTCGATTAAGTGAATAATATCTCAAATCAAACCAAGGAATTAAATGAGGTAAATGCTTTTAAAAAGATTGAGCGTCTTGTTAAAGTACGCGATCGCTCTGTAAGCGAAGTTGTTAAACGTTTAGAGCAAGATTCTTATCCAGAAGCTGTCATAAGCGCTGCGATTCAAAAAGCGCAGCGCTGCAACTATTTAAATGATGAACGATTCGCTGATGTCTTGATTCGCTCAAGACTACGATCAGGGAAAGGCTTAACAGGAATTATTGCAGAATTAAAAAGAAACAATATTAATCCTGAAACTCAACTTGATAATTTTCCTGAAGCCTATCTTGAACTATTCCCAAGCCAAAAAGATTCTGCAATTGGACTTCTATGCAAGAAACCACCACGCTCAAAGAACAAGCTACAAGCTGCGTACGCTAAATTAATTCGTTCAGGTTATTCTTCTAGTATTGCATCTGAAGCTGCACGTGAATGGTACCGATTACAGGAATAACAGATATTAATTTTATATTTTTAGTTTGATATATTCCTATCTTATGGTTGAATAGCAATGTATCTAGTCAAATTTATTAATTTTGGTTAAGATCAATGTGCTTGAGCTTACGTACCAGAAACGGTACTTAATATATTTTATACAAGTGAATAGTGTCGCTTCACTTTTGGCGTGTGCTCTTGCCCCGGTGTACCAGGGCATCTTTTATGCCCTTGGCTCTCGTACTAAATCGCTGTTTGAACGAAAGGGAGTTCAATGGTTGAAATTATTGTGGCTGCACTAGTAGCCATCATAATAGGTTTCCTAATTGGCTATTTTCTTATGCAGAAAATGCTGAAGCAACGAAATGACGAAGCTGCTCGTGAAGCAGAAACCACTCTATCTGATGCAAAACGTGAAGCAGAAAGCTTAAAGCGTGAAGCTTTAGTAGAAGCAAAAGATGAGGCTTTTAAGTTGAAGCAGGATGCTGAACGTGAAAGCAATGAACGCATGCGCGAAGTTCGTAATGCTGAAAATCGTCTTAATCAACGTGAACAAAGCTTGGATAAGCGTATTGAATCACTTGATCATCGTGAACATCAAATTTCTTCATTACAAGGTCAAATCGATCGTCGTCTCAAAGATGTTGAGCATGCTGAAGAAGAAGTTTCTCAACGCTTAGAACGCGTTGCAGGGCTAACCTCAGAAGAGGCTAAAACTGAATTACTAGATGGCCTCAAAGAAGATGTTGTACATGAGTCTGCAGCAATTATTCGTGACGCTGAAACAAGGACTAAAGCTGAAGCAGATAAGAAAGCACGCGAAATTTTAAGCGTTGCAATTCAACGTCTTGCAGCAGATTACACGTCTCAAATTACAGTTTCAACGATCCATATTCCTTCAGATGATTTAAAGGGACGTATTATCGGTCGTGAAGGTAGAAACATCCGTTCATTTGAGCAAATTACTGGTACTAATTTGATTATTGATGACACTCCGGAATGCGTTACGGTTTCTTCTCACGATCCTGTTCGCCGCGAAATTGCTAGCGTTACAATGCAAAATCTTATTAGCGATGGAAGAATTCATCCTGCACGCATTGAAGAATTGTTCCATAAAGCTGAAAAATATGTAAACCAACAAATCAAAGATGCTGCCGCACAAGCAACCTTCGATACTGGTATACATGATCTCCACCCAGAATTGGAGAAAATACTTGGTCGTCTTCGTTATCGTACTTCATACGGTCAAAATGTTTTAAACCACTCTTTGGAAGTTGCTTATCTTTGTTCGATGATGGCATCTGAATTAGGTCTTGACCCTGTTCCTGCTAAACGTGCTGGTCTACTTCATGACGTCGGCAAAGCTGTAGATCACGAAATCGAAGGCTCACATGCCGTAATTGGTGCAGATCTTGCACGACGCTACGGAGAAGACCCCGTAATTGTTCATGCAATTGAAGCTCACCACAATGATGTTGAGCCAAATTCTGTTGTTGACGTATTAGTCCAAGCAGCAGACGCGGTGTCAGCAGCTCGTCCGGGCGCTCGTAAGGAAAATATCGAGTCTTATATCAAACGTCTTGAAAAGCTTGAAGAAATCGCAAACTCATATCCTGGTGTTGAACGTACTCATGCAATTCAGGCAGGTCGTGAGGTACGTGTTATCGTAACTCCAGAAGAAGTCGATGAAGCGCATGCAACAGTACTAGCCCATGATATTGCTCAACAAATTCAAAATGAAACAAAATATCCAGGTCAAGTAAAAGTCGTTGTCATTCGTGAGACTCGCTCAGTTGACTATGCAAAATAAGTTTTAAGAAAACGCCCTTTATAGGGCGTTTTCTCTTTAGGAATACCACATGGACTCTTCACTCGAAAACTTTATTCAAGACATATCTGGTGATCAGTATTTTCGCGTTGAAGATGATTTTGGTAATGGTTTCGTTCGTCTTAAAGCTGCTGAAGCACAACGACGCCAAGCGAAACAAGATATTCGAAGTACTGAAGATATAATTATCGAACTATTGCGAAATTCACGTGATGCTCACGCTCGAGCTATTTTTGTTGCTACATGGACAGAAGGCTCAACACGCTATCTAACTGTATTAGATGATGGCGATGGTATTCCAGGATCAATGCATGAAATAGTATTTGAGCCCTTTGTAACTTCAAAGCTTGATTCATTCCATTCTGACAAATGGGGTGTACATGGTCGAGGCATGGCGCTATATTCCATTAAACAAAACACTTCATCTGCTCAAATTATTGACTCGGACATTAATTTAGGTGCAGTTTTTCATATTGAGAGCAATACTGCGCTACTTCCTGAAAAACGAGATCAATCTAGCTATCCCATTATTACAAAGGATAAAAATGGAAAATCAGTTTTAAGGGGACCGCATAATATCATAAGAACAGTAATGGAATTCGCCATTGAAGAACGCTCTAGAATATCTGTCTATTTAGGCAGCCCAGCTTCAATTGTATCTACCCTCTATTATTTAGGCTCCACAGCAGCCTCAAATTTTCTATCAATCTTTTCAGGATGGGACGAAACAACACCCATTATCCAGCGTTTTGCCTATGCTGATGACCCAGATTCTCTCGCTGAACTCGCAAATTCACTCAGTTTGCCAATTTCTGTTCGAACAGCTCATAGAATTATGAGAAAAGAAATTGAGCCCCTTCCTGTTCATGTATCTTATTTGGCCCAAAATAGCTCTCATAAAACCAAATCAATAAACAAAGGTGAAACTAAATCCCAAAAGATTGGTACATCTCATCCTCGAAGCATTAAAATTGCAAAAGCGGACCTAAATTCTTTCTCTACTACAATTCAAAATGCCTGCAAAGATTTAGCAAATTCTTATTATCTTGATATCTCTTCGGAACCCACGATATCGTTTAAGAACAACGAACTGACAATTAAAGTTCAGCTGCAAGAACGAGATCACAATCCCAAGTAGTAACAAATTTGCGCGTTTTTTTTCTAGTGAGTAAAATAAATCGACTGAAAAAAATATACAACAATACACTACTAGTAAACGAACTACGAAAGAACCATCCAATGAGCAATTCAAGCGACAATTCTTTACATGAAACTCCACAGATCGGGTGTTTAAAAGTATCATCCAAATCTTCTCCTGCATCTGTTGCAGGCGCAATCGCTGGCATGATTAAAGATGGTGTTCATGTCGAAATACAATCTGTTGGAGCGGGAGCAGTTAATCAAGCGGTTAAGGCAATTGCTATTTCAAGAGGTTTTTTATCACCTGTTGGTATCGAGATCGTTTGTATACCTTCATTCGCCGATATAGTAATTGATGGAGAATACCGTACAGCCATCAGATTTTCGGTTGAACCGCGCAATTCTCTTGTTTCTACTACTCCTGCACAATAAATTCTTCTGTTCATGATTCCGTAGCCTCTTTAAAGTAGTGTTATTAATCTAATCAATAGAAAAAGGAACTTTCATTGAATCAAACCTTCATGTCTCATACTTCTCAATCTAATTCTCCTTTAACGGAAATTCTCGATTGGGATACTGCTTCATTTGACTCCATCGCTGGCACAACGTTTTCCGTTGTTACGTTTGGCTGCCAAATGAATAAACATGATTCCGAACGTATCGTTGGAATGCTGTCCGTATTAGGTTCTCAGCAAGTACACACTATAGAAGAATCTGACATTATCATTTACGTTACCTGCTGTGTTCGCGAAGCAGCGGATGTGCGTCTAAAGGGTCAGGTGGCTTCTTTAAAAAATGTTCCCCTCCGTTCAGATTCTCCTCTCAAAAAACGTGTTGTAGTTATTGGAGGATGTATAGGGCAGCGAGATGGCAAAAAGCTAACTGAGGAGCTTCCTCATGTCGATGTAGTATTTGGCACCTTCAATCTTGCAAGCATGCCAAAGCTTATTCATGAAACGATTGTCTCGGGCGGTCATCACGTTGAAATTCTAGATGAAGCTTCATCTTTTCCCACTGATCTGCCTAGCGAGCGAGAATCAAAGTGGTCCGCTTGGCTTCCAATTTCTATTGGTTGCAATAATTTTTGCACCTATTGCATAGTCCCATACGTTCGTGGAAGAGAAAAATCTAGAACGCTCGAAGATATTATTGCTGATGCTAAACAACTTTATAGTGATGGGGTTAAAGAGATTACTCTGCTTGGCCAAAACGTTAATTCATATGGTAGAGACCTTTATGGAAAGCCTCAATTTGCCAAGTTGTTATACTCTGTTGCTGAAACAGGAATAGAGCGAGTTCGCTTTGCAACCTCTCATCCGAAAGACCTGAATGATGATGTCATCAAAGCATTTGGCGAACTCGATAACTTAATGCCTGCACTTCATCTGCCAGTTCAATCTGGATCAAATACAATTCTCAAAGCGATGAATAGACGCTATCCCCGCGAACATTACCTAACGATAATTGATAGGCTTCGTGATGTTCGACCAGACCTTGCTTTCTCTACGGATGTTATCGTAGGATTTCCTGGCGAAACTGAAGAAGATTTCGAAGATACTTACCAACTAATTGATGAAGTTGGTTATCATCAGGTTTTCACGTTTCTCTATTCTAAGCGCGAAGGAACACCAGCTGCACGAATGGAAGATTCAACCCCTCATGAAGTAATACAGGAACGTTTCGAACGATTAGTGCAACTCGTCCAAGATAGAGCATACGAAGTTAATCAATGTGATGCTCATAGCATTGTTGACGTACTGGTTGAAGGAACTTCAAAACGAGACCCACTCGTTCTAACTGGTCGCAGCCCCAAAAACCAAACTGTTCATGCACAAATTCCTCAAGGAAAAACGATAGAAGAATTACAAGGAACTATTATTCCGGTACAAATTGAGCAAGCTCGTGCTTGGTATTTACGTGGTAAGGTACTGTCGTGTTAAACGACGCTTTAACTACTATCAATGAGAAGAACTATCCGCTTTGTGTTGTAATCGAAGGCCCTACCGCTTCTGGGAAGTCTGATGTTGCCCAACAGGTTGCACTTCAGCTGAATGGGGAAGTGATATCGGCTGATTCGATGCAAGTATATAAAGGAATGGACATAGGCACTGCTAAACTCACTAAATCACAGAGATTAATTCCTCATCATTTAATAGATATTCTTGATCCGGGAGAGCCATTTTCTGCTCAACTTTTCCAAACATTAGGAAGAAACACAATAAAAGAAATTGGCTCTAGAGACTGTGTTCCTATTTTATGTGGCGGAACAGGTCTTTATGTGCAAGCAGTACTAGAGGATATGCAGTTTCCCAAAGGTGACCAAGAGCACAATCCAATACGAGAACACTATGAAAAAGTAGCACAGGAAAAAGGGAATGAAGCTGTCTGGAATATTCTTAAAGAAAAAGACCCTATTTCAGCTTCATTAATCCATGTAAATAACGTTAGAAGAGTTATCAGAGCGCTAGAAATGTACCATCAAGGCATTTCGTATGCTGACCAAGTTAAAAACATCAAATGCCTTCCCGAAATAGTGCCGAGCCTTAGATTTGGTCTGCAGCGTGATCCCAAAAAACTAGCCGAACGCATAAATGTACGTGTTGACGCAATGGTTAAGCAAGGACTCGTCCAAGAAGTTAAAGACCTCTTAAATGCAGGGTTTAGATCTGCTCTTACTGCTCCACAAGCAATTGGCTATAAAGAAATAGTTTCCTATCTGGATGGCTCTTCATCTCTTGAAGAAGCAATAGAAAGTATCAAAACTGCAACAAGGCGTTACGCAAAACGACAAAGAACATGGCTTCGCAGAGACTCACGCATCACAATGCTCGATGCCGATTCGTTAACACTTGATCAAATCGTATCTATTATTGTTAATTCCTACATGGAAACTCGTACAATCTGACTATAGGTTCATATCTTTACTCTTGAGGAGAGGGCACATGCAACTACCGTTTGTTAAGCTTCATGGATTAGGAAATGATTTTGTTGTCGTTGACAACATGGATTCATCAATATCCCTTACTCCAGAGCAAGTTGTTCATATTTGCGACAGACACTTTGGTGTAGGCGCTGATGGCGTTATTCTTGTGCAACCTTCTCCGCATGATAATTGTATTGCCTACATGCACTACATTAATTCTGATGGAACCTTAGCTGAAATGTGCGGAAATGGCATTCGGTGCTTTGCTAAGTTCCTCTGCGATAACAACTATGTTACCAATGATCAAACTTCATTTTTCGCAGACACTAAAAGAGGACCGCTACAATTACAAATCCATAGGGACGAAAAAGGAAATTTTGAATCTGCAACGGTCGATATGGATGAGCCCATTTTAGATGCAGAGCAAATTCCTACGCTTCTTGCTAGTGATTTCTGCAAACAAGTTAACGAATGCGCCGTACTAGAACAAACCATTCAATCTCCTTGGGGAGAATTTGCCTTCACCTGCATTTCTATGGGCAATCCTCATGCAATTTGCTTTTTGGATGCTATTGAAACTTTGCCTGATGAGTGGTTTTCTTCTAATGAAAAGTCCTTAGAAACATTCAAACTAAACGAAATTGGTTCGTATTTCGAATCTCATGAGGTGTTCCCTGCTAAAAGTAATATTGAATTTATTGTTCCAGAAAACGACGGTCTTCATATGAGGGTTTACGAACGAGGTTGCGGTGAAACATTAGCATGTGGTACAGGAGCATGCGCAACGCTCGTAGCTTCAGTATTAACGAATCGCTCAAAGAGACAGAACAACGTTATCCTTCGTGGTGGTATATTACATATTGCATGGGATAAAGATACCAACCATGTATTTATGACAGGTCCAGCTGAGCAATCCTTTACAGGTGTCATCCAGCTCTAAAGCAGAGGTTTTATGCCGGAATACATTTTTGACGAAGTTAAACAACATGGCCCATCAACGGTAATTGAAAAGCCACGTGAGCGAGCTATCCTCGTTGGCGTAGAAAGACCGAATCAAGAATGGAGCTTGGAATCATCTCTTGCCGAACTTGAGCGTCTTGCATGGACAGCAGGCGCCGATATGGTTGCCAAAACAACGCAACGTCTTGACTCGCCAAATCCAAGAACCTTTGTTGGTAGTGGAAAAGCAGAAGAAATTGCTAGTTTAGCTCGTTCGTATGCTGCTGATGTTGTTATTTTCGATGATGAACTTACCCCGTCCCAACAATCCAATTTAGAAAAAGTTGTGGGAAAAGATGTCAAAGTTATTGATAGAACGGCATTAATTCTAGATATTTTTGCTCTTCATGCTTCAAGCAAAGA
>OLPV01001721.1_pt1 | contig 15733 bp, 9 predicted proteins | sample 1671961 | NCBI WGS metagenome assembly OLPV01 (sample SAMEA3136630, study PRJEB25190) | human gut metagenome | biome: human gut; feature: human-associated habitat; material: faeces | place: Austria | collected 2013
AGTTCCTGGGCGCTTACTACGAGAACAAGATCTACGAGAGCGATCCGTTCCAGCATCTGGATCAGATCGGCGTCGGCAAGCTGGTCAAGATGGCTGCACATGACGGCCGTGAGACCCGCCCCGACCTGGGCCTGGGCATCTGCGGCGAGCACGGCGGCGACCCCACGAGCGTGGAGTTCTGCCACAACGTCGGCCTGGACTACGTCAGCTGCTCTCCCTTCCGTGTGCCCATCGCACGTCTGGCTGCCGCTCAGGCTGCTATCAAGAATCCCCGCAAGTAATTGCGTAAGGGCTTGAGAGAGCACAAATAAAGGCATAATGAACCGCCCCGGTTTCCGTAACAGGAAGCCGGGGCGGTTTTTGCGTACAGAAATCAATTCTCCGCCGCAGACAGCACAGCTGCCGGGACATCGAGGATCCTGTCTTGCGGATCACGATGTGCTTTTCCTGCAGATACAGCGAGTGAATCTGCAGCCTTTGCGAGGGGCGCTGCTCTCGTTTTTTGCATGGACAGGGATGCTGCTCCCTGTCGGCGGGCAGAAGGAAGCGGTGCGCCTGCGACCTGACCCACCGGAAGAACACAACACAGCAGGCCCGCTCCCTGAGGAGCGGGCCTGTTTGCTGTGATGTCTGTATCCCGGTCGGGATGGGGGAGATCAGCCTTTCACGCCGCCAAGAGCCACGCCGCGGACGATGAACTTGCTCAGCAGCAGATAGACGACGATGACAGGCAGGATGGCGATGGCCACCATCATGTAGACCTTGCCCATGTCAAACTTGAGGAAGTCTGCACTGCGCAGCTGTGCAATGAGGATGGGCAGGGTCTTTTTGTCGGCGCTGTCCAGCACCAGCGCGGGAATGAAGTAGTTGTTCCAGCTGGCCACGAAGGAGAAAATGGCCTGCACGGCCAGTGCCGGCTTCATGATGGGAAGCACGATCTTGTTGAAGGTGTAGAACTCACCGGCTCCATCGATGCGGGCCGCTTCCACGATCTCCATGGGCAGGGACGCGTCCAGATACTGCTTCATGAAGAAGAACACGGTAGGCGCCGCGATGCTGGGGACGATCAGCGGGATAAAGCTGTTCTTCAGGCCCATTTTGGTGATCAGCTGCAGGAAACCCAGTGCGGACACCTGCGTGGGCATGGTCATGATGAGCAGGATGATGGCGAAAGCGGCCTTTTTGAACTTGAAGTTGTAGGCGTAGATGCCGTAGGCCGTCAGTGCCGAAAAGTAGACGCTGAACGCCGCCGAGAACGTGGAGACGATCAGGCTGTTGCGGATGCCGGTCAGCACCGGAATGTTGGCATCGCTCAGCACGTTTTTGAAGTTTGTAACGAACGCTTTGCCCGGCAGCAGCGAGAACCCTTTCTGGATCTCGAAGTGGTTGCGGGTGGAGTTGATCACCAGCACATAGAAGAAGAACAGGCACAGAAAGCTGATGAGCACCAGGACCAGATAACACCACGCGCGGCGTGCGGACAGGATCGCTTTTTCGGACTGCGTTTTCGGAGCGTGTGCCATATTCACTTACCCCCTTTTGCTGCCTTGGCGGCAGCTTTCTTTGCCGCTTTCAGCTCTTTGCGCTGGGCACGGGTCAGGCCGTCCTCCTCCTTGGTGAGGGAGAAGTAGACCACGATGCACAGCACGGCGCATACCAGGAACAGGACCACAGAAACGGCACCGGCCATGCCATAGTTCTTGCTGAACAGATGGTTGTTCAGGTACATGATCATGGTGGTGGAGGTGCGGTTGGGGCCGCCCTTGCCGTTGGTCAGGATCTGCGGCACATCGAACATCTGCAGGCCGCCGATCATAGAGGTGATCATGACGTAAACGAGGATGGGGCGGATCAGCGGGATGGTGATCTTCCAGAACATCTGGTTCGGGGTGCAGCCGTCCAGCTCGGCAGCCTCGTACAGGGTGGGGTCCACGCCCATGATGGCGGCCATCAGCATGATGGTGGTGTTGCCGAACCACATCAGGAAGTTCATCAGGCCGATGAGTCCCCGGTTGCCCCAGACCGAATTCAGAAAGCTGAACGGCTCGTCCAGGATGCCCATGCTCAGGAGCACCGAGTTCACCGGGCCGTTGTCCGAGAACAGGGCAAAGAACAGCATGGCGAATGCCGACGCCATGATCAGATTGGGCATATAGATGACGGTCTTGAAGAAGGTCTGGCCTTTCAGTTTCAGCCGCAGGTCGGTGAACCACGCTGCCAGCAGCAGGGAGATGGCAATCTGCGGGATGAAGCCGATGATCCACAGGATCAGCGTGTTGCCAAAGTACTTGGGCAGGTCGGTGGAAAACAGGGTGATATAATTTTTCAGGCCCACAAAGCTGGGGCCGATGATCTTCAGGCCGCTGCGGTAATATTCAAAGAAGCTGTAATAAATCGTGGAGATCAGAGGGATCAGCTGGAATACCGCAAAGATGATGAAGAACGGCGCAATGAAGATATAGCCCCATTTTGCGTAGCTGATCGACCCTTTCTTTTTCGTCTTTTCTCCCATAAGGATCGCCTCCTGTTGTGATCGGAAAAGCAAAGAGGGCGGGCGAGATGTGCCGCCCGCCCTCTGTATTCACTTTTCCACGGGACTGCGCGGATCCGTCCTTATTCAGGCCAGACCACGTCGGTCAGTTCGGGGTACTTCTCCTGGATCGAAGTCTTGAAGTTTGCCTTGGCGGTATCTTCGTCCACGTTGCCGGTGAAGTAATCCTTGAAGGCAGCCTGGAAGCTCTCGGTAATGCCCTGATCGTAGGGGCCTGCGTTGGACATATCGATCTTGCCTGCAGCCTCTGCAAACAGAGCGATATGGTTCTGGCCGCCCAGGAAGTCGGAGCTGTAATCGCTGCCCGCGATCTCGTTCATGGCCTTCTCGTTGTTGGTATAGTCCTGGGTGTCCAGCGTGATCTGTTTCATAATGGCTTCATCGCAGGTCAGCTTCTGCATCACATCACGGATCAGCTCAATGTTGTCGCTGCCGGCTGCGCCGCAGATCCAGGTGCCACCCCAGTAGTAGGGCTGAGGGCCTTCGCACACCGCGTAATCGCCGTAGATGCCGTTGCCCACTTCTTCCTTGCCGCCATCGGCCACAGGAGTTTCCAGCGAGTTGCCCAGCAGGGTGAAGTTGATGCCCCAGGTGGAGTAGAAGAAGCCGAACACCTTGCCGGTGGGACCCTGGTCTGCTGCCCACTGGCTGTCCCACAGGCTGGACTTGTTGTTGTAGCCCTTATCGGTGTACTCCTTGGTCTGATCGACCCACTTCATCATGTTGGGGTCGACCTTGATGGTGGTGCCGTCCACCCAGGGGGCACTGATGTTGTTGGAGAAGGTGCGGAAGGAATCGTCGAAGCCGGACAGCATCTTGTAGCCCTTGGCATAAGCCTGTGCGGCCACATCGTTGAACTTGTCCCAGTCGGACAGATAGCTCTGCACTTCGGTGGGATCATCGGTGCCCAGCACATCCTTGGCGATGCTGCGGCGGTAAGCAAACAGGCCGGGAGTTGCCTGCCAGGTGGTGCCGCGCTGGCTGCCGTCCACGGTCACGATGTCCCGGGTGTACTGGTACTGGCCGGCCAGATCATCATCGGTCAGGCCGATGTCTGCCTTGACATCCAGCGCATAGTCCGAGTCCACATACTTCAGGGCATAGTCGGCCTCGATCAGGAAGATATCGATCTTGTCGTCATCGGCGGCAGAATCCTGGCTCAGCAGAGCCTCGTCCAGCTTGTTCTGATAGTTGTTGTTCTCGTTGGGGTTGATGGTCCACTTGACGACGGTGCCGTCCTTCAGAGTGGTGGTGGATTTATCCTCGGCCACTTCCGTGACGTCCGGATAATAAGCGTTGAAGCGGCTCTGGAACTCATCGTTCCAGCACCAGATATTCAGCACCTTGCCCTGTGCGGCGGGAGCTGCAGAAGCAGCGGCGCTGGATGCGGGAGCAGAAGAAGCGGTGCTGGTGGAAGCGGAAGAACCGCCGCAGGCAGTCAGAGCTGCACCAATGGTAACGGCACCGGAAGCGATCAGGAAATTACGACGAGAGATCTTTTTCATAAGGGTAAACCTCCTTCATGGTTTTCCATTTGATCCATTTTCTTCAAAAAACTCCGCCACAGGAGTTTTGATCCAACCTCAAAGACTGCGGACGGAACCGCCCAGCAGCAGCCTGCCGGATACCCGGATCTGCTCCGGCAGGGTCACCCGCGGGTGCTCGATCAGCTCGATGAGCTTGTCCGCGGCGATCCGGCCCAGAGCGGATGTGTTCTGCTGGTAGGTCACCAGCGAGGGACTAACCACCCGGGAAAGGTAGATGCCGTCATAGCCCATGACCGAAATGTCCTCCGGAATGCTCAGCCCTGCTTCTGCCAGGGCGTTGTAGCCGCCCAGCGCGGAGAAGTCGTCCGGGAAGATGATGCAGGTGGGCCGCTGCGGCAGGGCCAGCAGCGCCCGGGTCTCCTCCGCACAGCGTCCGGCGTCATGATATACGCCGCTGCGGACGTATTCCTCCGGCGCTTCCAGTCCCAGCTCCTCGCAGGCCTGATAAAAACCGGCCAGGCGGTTCTCGGTGACGGCGGTCTTTTCGCCGTGGATGAAGGCGATCCGCCGGTGCCCGTAGGACCACGCCTGCCGGACCAGGGCTTTGAGGCCCGCCACGTTGTCCGACAGGACGGCCATACGGTTGTTGAACACATGGTCGATGGTCACCACCGGAACGTCGCTGTTGACCAGCTCCACCACCTGCGGATCGTAAAAGTTTACGCAGGCGATCACGACGCCGTCCACACTGCGGTAATGGCAGTGCTCCAGGTAGGTCATGTTCCGGCCGCTGATGTTGTGGTTGATAAAGGTGATATCGTAGCCGTGTTTTTCCGCTTCCACCTTGAAGCTGTCCAGCACGGCGGAGAAGTACTCGTGGGTCAGGCCGCTCTGCCGTTCATCCACGAACAGGACGCCCAGATTATAGGTACGGTTCGTTTTCAGGGCACGGGCCGCTGCATTGGGCAGGTACCCCATGCGGCGTGCCGCTGCACGGATGCGCTCTCTTGTTGCGGCGGCAATGTCAGGCTGGTCGTTCAGGGCCTTGCTGACGGTTGCGACGGATACGCCGCATTCTTTTGCCAGATCTTTCAGGGATGGCATCGCTTCCGTCTCCTTTCGAAGGTCTGCTTGCCGGGGATGTGCTTCGTCAAGCCCTTAATCGTTTTCGCAAGTTCATGATAGCGCGTTCTGCATCAAAAATCAAGCGAAAATGAATAACTTTTGTTTCTTTCGCATCACTTTTGGCGTTTTGTCCGTTTCCGACAGACAGAAATTGTGCATCCCGAATGGATTTCGTTACATTTCGATGAAAATCGAAAAAATTTCGCTGCGATTTCGCGGCGGCTTTCGCTGCGGCAGGAGCGCTCAAAAATAAAATTTCGGAAATTTCGCTTTTGAAAAGCCTGGAACGGGTCACAAAAAGAATTTCCGAAAAATCGTGCTGCTCCGCCTTTTTATGAAGGATACTTTCAAAAGTTTTTGTCAAAACCCCTTGCTTTTTCCATTCGGTTCGGCTATTCTAAAAGCAAAGAGAATGCGCCTTCCGTTGAACTTAATCGTTTTCGCAAAAGCGATTCTGCCGGGCGTTCCGGCAGCTGTAAGGAGGAAGCATTCATGAAGTTCGGACATTTCGAGGATCAGCAGAAGGAATACGTCATCACCACCCCGCAGACCCCTCTGCCCTGGATCAATTATCTTGGCAGCGAGGACTTCTTCAGTCTGGTTTCCAACACGGCCGGCGGCTACAGCTTTTACCGCGATGCGCGGCTGCGCCGGCTGACCCGTTACCGCTACAACAGCTCCCCGCTGGATATGGACGGCCATCATATCTATATCAAGGATGGCGATACGGTGTGGAACCCCGGCTGGCAGCCCACCAAGACCGCGCTGGACAGCTACACCTGCCGCCATGGCCTGGGCTACACCATTCTGGAAGGAAAAAAGAACGGCGTGACGGCACAGCAGGAGCTGTTTGTGCCCAAGGGCGATGCCTGCGAGCTGGACCGCCTGACCCTGCGCAACGGCAGCGATACGGAAAAAGAGCTGGATGTGTTCAGCTATGTGGAGTTCTGCCTGTGGGACGCTGTGGATGACAGCTCCAACTTCCAGCGCAATTTCTCCACCGGTGAAGTGGAGGTGGAGGGCAGCGCGATCTACCATAAGACCGAGTACCGGGAGCGCCGCGACCACTACGCGGTGTTCTGGGCCAACTGCCCCATCAGCAGTTTTGATACCGCCCGCGATGCGTTCTGCGGCGTGTACGGCGGTCCGGCAGACCCGCAGGCCGTGCGGACAGGCCATTGCTCCGGCAGCATCGCCCACGGCTGGGCACCGGTCGGCGCCCTGCACATCCATGTAAAGCTGGCCCCCGGCGAGTGCCGCAGCATTCTGTTCGGCCTGGGCTACATCGAGAACCCGCAGGAAGAAAAATTCATCGCGCCGGGCATCATCAACAAGGCCCGCGCCCACGCCATGATGGAGCGGTACGCCACCGACGCGCAGATCGATGCCGCCCGCGCCGCGCTGGCCGCCCACTGGGAGGATCTGCTCTCCACCTATCAGCTGCACTCCGGAGAGGAAAAGCTGGACCGCATGGTGAACATCTGGCATCAGTATCAGTGCATGGTCACCTTCAATATGAGTCGCAGCGCCAGTTATTACGAGAGCGGCACCGGACGGGGCATGGGGTTCCGGGACAGCTGCCAGGACCTGCTGGGCTTTGTGCACATCATTCCCTCCCGTGCAAGGGAGCGCATCCTGGACATTGCGGCCACCCAGTTTGAGGACGGCAGCGCCTACCATCAGTATCAGCCGCTGACCAAAAAGGGCAACCGCGACATCGGCACCGGATTCAACGATGACCCGCTGTGGCTCATTGCCGGTACCGCGGCCTACCTGCGGGAGACCGGCGACTGGAGCATTCTGGACGAACCGGTGGCCTTTGACAACGACCAGAGCAAGGCACAGCCCCTGATGGAACACCTGCGCCGCAGCTTCCGCTTTACCGTGACCCACCTTGGCCCCCACGGTCTGCCGCTGATCGGCCGCGCCGACTGGAACGACTGCCTGAACCTGAACTGCTTCTCGGAGCACCCGGGTGAGAGCTTCCAGATCACCGGCCCCAGCGAAGGCCCTGTGGCCGAGAGCGTGTTCATTGCCGGGATGTTCGTCAAGTACGGCCGGGAATACGCCGAACTGTGCGACCACCGGAATCTCCCCGACGAAGCCGCAGCAGCCCGCAAGGCCATCGATGCTGTGGAGCAGGCTGCTCTGACCGCCGGATGGGACGGTGCCTGGTTCCGCCGTGCCTACGATGCCTTTGGCAAGCCGGTGGGCAGCAAAGAGTGCACCGAGGGACAGATCTTCATCGAACCGCAGGGAATGTGCGTCATGGCCGGCATCGGCAAGGAGACCGGGCAGGCCGCGCAGGCGCTGAAGAGCGTGGAGGAGCGGCTGGATACGAAATACGGCGTGGTGCTGCAGCAGCCTGCCTACACCAGTTACCAGCTCAATCTGGGCGAGATCTCCAGTTATCCTCCAGGATACAAAGAGAACGCCGGCATCTTCTGCCACAACAACCCCTGGATCAGCTGTGCCGAGGCGGTTCTGGGCCACGGCGACCGTGCCTTTGAAGTCTACCGCAAGACCTGCCCGGCCTACATCGAGGATATTTCGGAGATCCACCGCACTGAGCCGTACGTCTACAGCCAGATGGTGGCCGGTAAGGACGCGCCCACCTTCGGCGAAGCCAAGAACAGCTGGCTGACCGGTACGGCCGCGTGGACCTTCTTCAACGTGAGCCAGTACATTCTGGGCATCCAGCCCACGCTGGACGGCCTGAAGGTGGACCCCTGCATCCCGCACACCCTGTCCGGCTTTGCCGTGACCCGCCGCTTCCGCGGGGCGGTTTACCACATTGTGGTGGACAACGCCGCCGGCGTGCAGCATGGCGTAAAGAGCGTGACCGTGGACGGCAAGCCCTTCCAGGGCAGCGTTCTGCCGCTGGCAGCAGCGGGCACGGAGGTCAATGTGCAGGTCACCATGGGCTGAACGGGAGGTCCTGCCTTTTTGGAAAGATAACGCCTTGATTTCAGGCACCCACGCAAATCTTTGCGTGGGTGCCTGCTTTTTCCTAAATATACGGAGAGGGTGGTCCCAAAGGGCACGCTTCCATGGAAAGAAATGAAATCAGATGCTTTGGTTTTTACCCCTCCGGCCTCAAGCGGATTTCGAACTTCCTCGTTGCATTTCGGACGAAAGTATGTTTCAATAAAAGATAACGTGCTGCGGATGGCGGAATGTGCGGGAAGGAAGAAAAGGAGGCTGCAGGATGCTGAAAATTGCAGTGGTCGAGGATCAGGCGGAAATGCGGGAGGAGCTGTGCCGGTTCGTCCGGCAATATGCTGCAGAGCATGGCCTGCAGGCTGAAGTGTCTTCCTTTGAGGACGGGGCGGCGGCTGCAGAAAACTATGAGCTGGGCTGGGACATCCTCTTTATGGACGTGGAGATGCCGGGGCTGGATGGCTTCCGCACGGCGGAAAAGATCCGGACCGTGGATCCGGACGTGGTGCTGGTGTTCGTGACGAACATGGCGCAGTATGCCATCCGGGGCTATGAGGTGGATGCCCTGGACTATGTGCTCAAGCCGGTGAACTACTATCAGTTCAGCACCAAGCTGTCCCGCGCGGTCCAGCGAGTCCAGCGGCGCAGGGGCGGTCAGGTGGTGCTGCAGCTGGCGGGCGGCGGCATCCAGCTGCTGGACACCGGCGGCATCTATTATCTCGAGACCCGGAGCCGGATGCTGTACTATCACACGGTCAAAGGCGAATTTGCGGTGCGGGCCAGCCTGCAGAGCGCTGAAAAGCAGCTGGCACAGTATCATTTTGTGCGGTGCAACCAGTGTTATCTGGTCAATCTGGAGCACGTCCGGGGCATCGAAAACGAATTTGCGCTGGTCGGCGAAGACCGGCTGGAGATCAGCCGCCGCCAGAAGGCCGCGTTCCTGACTGCCGTGGCGTCCTACATGGGAGGTGTCCTGTGAAGAGTGTATTGGGCGTGGCGTTTCTTCGGGCACTTCTGCGCTGGTGCGGGGCGGTGGCGTTCTGCCTGCCGCTGCGGCACCGGCCCCATTTTGGACGGCGTGCAGTTCTGATGCTCCTGCCGCTGATCGCGCTGGCCCGGGTGCTGAACCCGCTGGAACAGTCCGCGACCCTGTGGGAGCAGCAGGCGTCGCTTCTGCTGCTGTACGTTTCCTTTTTTGTCCTGCTGGGCGTCATGATCTACCTGTGCGTGGAGATCGACCTCAGAGGTGCCCTGTACTGTGCCGTATGGAGCCTGCTCACGGCGCAGACGGCCTATGAAGGCTGGCGGCTGCTGGAACTGGTGCAGGAACTGCGCGGCCATCCGCTGGATATGACAAGTCACGCTGTGCTGCTGGTCCAGCTGCTGACCGGCGCAGCGTTTTATCTGGCGGTCTGCGGGCTGCTGGCCCGGCGGCTCCCTTATAAAGGTACTTACAACATCGGCCCCCGGCAGCTGGCCAGTTCGTTTTTGATCGGCATTCTGTTCATGCTGCAGGCGGCGGTGCTGAGCAACGCCCGCACGGGCTACTGGCCGCTGAGCCTGATCGCCACCATGCTGATCGGACAGCTGTACTTTTTGACCCTGCTGTACTTCCAGACGGAACTGTTCAAGAAGTCCGCCCTGGAAAAAGAGATGGACGCGCTGAACCTGCTGTACGAGCGGCAGCGGCAGCAGTATCAGGTGGCGCGGCAGAACGTGCAGATCATCAACAAGCGCTGCCACGAACTGAAGGTGCAGATCGCGGCCCTGCGTAAACTGGCGCCGGACGCCGCACTGGCCCAGAAGATCGACGAAGCGGAGACCGCCGCCCGGCTCTACGATGCCAACCGCAACACGGGCAGCGAGGTGCTGGATGTGGTGCTGACCGAAAAAAGCCTGCTGTGCGAATCCCGGCGCATCCAGCTCAATGCGGTGGCGGACGGCAGCTGCCTGAAGCGGTTTGAGGCGGGCGACCTGTATGCGCTGTTCGCCAACGCGCTGGACCACGCCATTGAGGGCGCGGTGCAGGTCACCCAGCCGGAACGGCGGGTCATTGACCTGCTGGTCTGTATGCGGCAGAACTTTGTGGTGATCCACGTCATCAGCCCGGCACGGGACGAGGCAGGGAACCGCACCGCCCGGTACGAGCTGAAAGTGCTCAAGCAGATCGTGCAGAAGTACAAGGGCACCCTGACCACCGAGACCGAAAACGGATTTTTTGCGGTGAAGATCCTCTTTACCGCCAACTGAACCAGAAGACCTACCCCCCGGCATCCCACCGATGCCGGGGATTTTTTGTCGGTAAGACAGCCTGTTGTATTCAACTGTTTGTGAGGGATGCACAAATATATCAGTTGGATTTTGGAAGTCCAAAACCGAATAATCACGAAAAACGACCGATTATCCCATGCATCTTGCGAAAATCGGTCGCTTTGATACAATATGAACGAACGTATGAGAATGGAAAAAAGAACCGAACAACACCAAAAAACAGGAGGAATCCGATGCGAAGCATTGCAAAGCTCATGAAGAACTGGCAGTTCACCGGTCCGGACGGCAAAACCACCTCGGTGGAGCTGCCCCACACCTGGAACGCGAAGGACGGCCAGGACGGCGGCAACGACTACTGGCGCGGCACCTGCACCTACAGCACCACCTTTGCTGCCCCGGAGTTCGATGCAGCTTCACAGCAGGTCTGGCTCCAGTTCGAGGGTGTCAATGCCAGCGCAAAGGTGCTGCTGAACGGCAAGACCCTCTGCACCCACGACGGCGGCTATTCCACCTTCCGCGCCCACATCTCGGAACTGCTGCAGAAGGACAACCAGCTCACCGTTGAGGTGGACAACAGCGTCAACGACCGTGTCTATCCCCAGAAGGCGGACTTCACCTTCTACGGCGGCATCTACCGCGACATCAGCCTGCTGGTGGTCAGCAAGGATCACATCGCTCTGGGCCACTTCGGTGACACCGGCGTCAGGATCACCCCGGCTCTGAAAGACGGCAAGGCCGACATCCGGGTCGAGACCAATGTTGAGGGCGAAGGCACCGTTTCTGTCGAGCTGCTGGATGCAGCCGGAAAGACCGTCGTTTCCGCCGAGGGCGCAGACGCCCAGCTCCATCTGGACGCGCCTCACCTGTGGAACGGCGTGAAGGACCCCTACCTCTACACCTGCGTGGTGCGTCTGAGCAGCAGCGGCACCGTGGTGGACGAAGTTTCCACCCGCGTCGGCCTGCGCACCTTCTCGGTGGATTCCAAGAATGGCTTTTTCCTGAACGGCAAGCCCTACCCGCTGCACGGTGTATCCCGCCATCAGGACCGCAAGGGCCTGGGCAACGCCATTACCCGCGCCATGCACGACGAGGACATGGCCCTGATCCGGGAGCTGGGTGCAAACACCGTCCGGCTGGCCCACTACCAGCACGACCAGTATTTCTACGACCTGTGCGACCAGTACGGCATGGTGGTCTGGGCAGAGATCCCCTATATCTCCGAGCACCTGCCCAATGGCCGGGAAAACACCATCAGCCAGATGAAAGAGCTGATCCACCAGAACTACAACCACCCCTCCATCGTCTGCTGGGGCGTGTCCAACGAGATCACCATCTCCACCAAGGACAAGGCGGATATGCTGGATAACCACCGGGAGCTCAACGACCTGTGCCACAAGATGGACCCCACCCGCCTGACCACACTGGCCTGCTACGCTATGTGCGGCCCCTTCAACTCGGTGGCCCACATCACCGATCTGGTGAGCTGGAACCTGTACCTGGGCTGGTATGTGCCGGGCCTGTTCCTGAATGACCTGTGGATGGGCTTTTTCCACCTGGTGTACCCCAAGCGTCCCCTGGGCTTCTCCGAGTATGGTGCCGAGGGAATGCCCAACCTTCACAGTGCCCACCCCCGTCGGGGCGACCACACCGAGGAATATCAGGCCAAGTACCATGAGTATATGCTGAAGTGCTTTGACCGTCACCCCTGGCTGTGGTCCACCCACGTTTGGAATATGTTCGATTTTGCAGCCGACGCCCGGGACCAGGGCGGCGAGCCGGGCATGAACCACAAGGGTCTGGTCACCTTTGACCGAAAGACCAAAAAGGACAGCTTCTACCTCTATAAAGCATGGTGGAGCGAAGAAAACTTCGTCCACATCTGCTCCAAACGGTTCACCGACCGCACCGGCAGCAAGATGGAAGTAAAGGTCTACTCCAACCAGGACACGGTGGCCCTGTATGCCAACGGCAAAAAGCTGGCAGAACAGACGGGCCGGAAGGTGTTCACCTTCCAGCTGCCCCTTGCCGGGGAAGTGGAAGTAAAGGCTGTGGCCGGGGACTGCATCGACACCGCAGTGTTCCGCCAGGTAGACCAGCCCAACCCCAGCTACAAGCTGGTAAAAACCAAGTCGAAGAGTGCGAACTGGGTCTAAGCAACGGCTCGCATCTTGGAATATACGGCTGCAGGGTAGGCAAAGGCCGGAGCCACACCGGCTGGATCCGACCCGGCAGCCATGAAAGCCCCCCAGAAGAACCCCATAAGAAAAGGAGAATAACATGAAGAAAGGCAAGAAGAAAGGCACAGGCGTTGTACTGTGGAGCATCCTTACGGTGCTGGTCACGGTGTTGTTTGCCGGTGCCTGCGTCGGCACCAACCTGGCATTTGCCAGTGCACAGGCCGTCAACATCGCACTGAAGACCCCCACCCACAAGACCGTGGGCAAGGACGACAGCGTGGTGTACTACGACAGTGATTTCAGCAGCGTGGAAGAGCTGGAAGCACACGACAAGGAGATCGCAGAACAGCTCACCGGCGAGGGTGCTGTGCTGCTGAAGAATGACAACAACACCCTGCCCCTGGCTGCAGGCAGCAAGGTGTCCACCCTCAGCCATTCCAGCGTGGACGTTGTGACCTGCGGTACCGGCTCTGCCGATATCGACACCTCCAAAGCACCCACATGGAAAGAGGCTCTGGAGGCCGTGGGCTTTGACGTGAACCCCGTGCTGTGGGACTTCTACACCAACGGTGCCGGCAAGGACTATGTCCGCTCTCCCGGCAAGGGTACCAGTCTGGGTGACCGCTCTGCATGGCATATCAATGAAGTGCCGGTCTCTCTGTACGGCACCAACGTCAAGGCTGCGGATGCGGCAGCCGGTGCAAACATCACCGATGTGCGCTCCAGCTTTGCCTCCTACGGCGATGCTGCGATCGTGATGCTCTCCCGTGTGGCCGGTGAGGGTGCTGATCTGGAGTACGGCGATTTTGTGGATGGCACCAATGTGCTGTCCCTGACCAACGAAGAAAAGGATATGCTGAAGATGGCCAAGGAGGAGTTTGCACGCACCATCGTGCTGATCAACTCCACCAACGCTATGGAGTGCGATTTCCTCAATGATCCCGAGTACGGCGTGGACGCTGCGCTGTGGATCGGCTACACCGGCTCCTACGGCCTGAACGCTGTGGCCGATATCCTGGCTGGCAACGTGAACCCCAGCGGCCATCTGGTGGACACCTACTGCTACGACAACACCACCGCTCCCGGTCTGGTGGACTACTACGCAAACCAGTACACCAACTATGACGAGAAGGATACCAGCAAGTGGTATTCTGTGGCAAACGGCGGCCTGGACGGCAATGGTTACTACACCACCTACCAGGAAGGCATCTATGTGGGCTACCGTTACTACGAGACCCGCTACGAGGATGTGGTCATGGGCACCCAGAACGTGGGCGAGTACGACTACGCCTCCACCGTGGCCTATCCCTTTGGCTACGGCATGAGCTACACCACCTTTGACTGGTCCAACTTCCAGTCCTCCTACGATGCAGCTACCGACAGCTTCAACATCAGCGTGGATGTGAAGAACACCGGCTCTGTGGCAGGCAAGGAAGTGGTGCAGGCTTACTTCCAGTCCCCCTATACCGAGTACGATAAGGCAAACGGCATCGAGAAGGCTTCTGTGGAGCTGTGCGGCTTTGGCAAGACCCAGCTGCTGGCCCCCGGCGAAAGCGAGACTGTTACCATCAACGTGCCCCGCAGCGAGCTGGCCTGCTACGATGAGAATGTGGCACAGACCTATATTCTGGAGGCCGGTGATTACTACCTGACCGCCGCCCGCAATGCCCACGATGCTGTGAACAATGTTCTGGCAGCCAAGGGCTACACCGCTGCCAACGGCATGACCGCCAACGGCGATGCCGCTTTCACTTACACCTACACCAACGGTGTGACCGATACCGAGACCTACTCCATCTCTGCTGTGACCGGCGAGAAGATCACCAACCAGCTGGATTCTGCCGACATGACCTACTACGGTTATGACGAGATGAATATGCTCACCCGTGCCAACTGGACTGGCACTTGGCCGGAGAAGATCGCCATTGAGGCCAACGATGCCTTGCTGGTGGATATCAACCCGTATCAGAGCTACAAGGGCATTGATGGCTCTACCACCGAGATGCCCACTATGGGTGCCGACAACGGCATGACGCTGGGCATGATGATCGGCAAGGATTACGACGATCCGGATTGGGACAAGCTGCTGGATCAGGTCACCTATGAGGAAATGGCCGAACTGGTGGGCAAGGGATATCATAACACCGCTATGGTGCAGAGCGTTTCCAAGCCTGCCACTACCGATGATAACGGCCCGCAGGGCTTTACCCAGACCCTGACCGGTGTAGCCACCTGTCATGCTGCTTACAGCGACGAAAACATCATGGCCGCCACCTTCAACGTGGATCTGATGAAGGAAGTGGGCATCTGCATCGGCAACGATATGCTGGATCTGGGCGCTTCCGGCCTGTACGGCCCTGCTATGAACATCCACCGCACCGCTTACTCCGGCCGCAACTTTGAGTATTACTCCGAGGATCCGTTCCTCTCCGGCAAGATTGCAGCCGCCGAGGTGGAGGGCATCCAGTCCAAGGGCGTGTATGTCTACATCAAGCACTTTGCCCTGAACGATACGGAATCCAAGTGCCGCTGCATTGCAACCTTCACCAGCGAGCAGGCCATTCGTGAGGTTTATCTCAAGAGCTTTGAGATGGCAGTTACCGAGGGTGGTGCCAAGTGTGTCATGAACGCCTTTGCCCGCATCGGCGGTATCTGGTCCGGCGCGCACAAGGGTCTGCAGACCAATATCCTGCGCGGCGAGTGGGGCATGACCGGCTTTAATCTGACCGACTTCTCCGGCAATGCTGCATTTGCAAACTACGGCATCACGATGAAGAGCTTTGACGTTGCACAGGGTCTGCTGGCCGGTACCAACAGCTGGGACTCCAGCGCACAGCAGTGGACCAGTGAACTGATCAAGCTGTATCAGGGTGATCCTGATATCACGCAGGCCATGCGTGAGTCCACCCACCGCATCCTGTACACGGTGGCCAACTCCAACGCCATGAACGGCGTCACCGCAAATACCAAGATCGTATCCGTTACTCCTTGGTGGAAGACCGCACTGATCTGCGTTGATGTGGTGCTGGGCATTCTGGTGGCTGTCAGTATCTTTATGCTGGTCAAGCGCATCAAGGCACGCAAGGCCGCAAAGGCTCTGACTGCCCCGGCGGAAGATCAGGAATAATCAACCCTCCGAAAAATCAGACTTTCGCAAGCGGCAGCCTGCCCCGAAGGCGGGG
>OLPV01001738.1_pt1 | contig 15626 bp, 15 predicted proteins | sample 1671961 | NCBI WGS metagenome assembly OLPV01 (sample SAMEA3136630, study PRJEB25190) | human gut metagenome | biome: human gut; feature: human-associated habitat; material: faeces | place: Austria | collected 2013
GCACGGGCATGGTCATGCCGCGCACCGTCGCCCGCACATCGCCGCAGACGAGCGTTTCGCCGTCCAGCGCGCGGGCAATCAGCTCGGCGTTGTTGGTTTCGCCCTCCGGAATACCGGCAAACCAGCCGTAGCCGCAGAGCAGAATGGAAAGAGAACGCATGAAAAGCCGCCTCCTTGGAATGAGATAACTCCCTTGGTCAGCGCCGTCAAGGCGGGCGCCCTTTAGTATAAGCTGCGGCTGCGTAAGCACAAAGCCTCCCTCCTTGAGGGAGGTGGCACGCCGCAGGCGTGACGGAAGGAGTTAAACTGTGTATTCTTTGTTTTTGTGTCTACGAATAGCATAAAAGAAACGCGCCCGTCTGTCAATATCCGGCGGGGAAAAGCGGCGCGTAAAGTTTAGGAAAAGCAAGATTTCAGATTCACTTAACAGGAACATGAAAATCAAAGAATAACTGAAAAAACAGCGAAAACCGCGCGGGGAAAATCGCAAAAAACCGAACAAAACAAAGAATCGGGCGGAAAGTTTTTTCAAAACGCTTGACACAGGGAACGAAATATGTTTTAATCTGCATCGCGATATTAACCTGAAAGTCACGCATGACTAAACTGGGGGCGTTTTTGTGGGCATCAACATCGGCGGTAAGCTGCGAAGTCTCCGCCAGAAAAACAACCTGACGCAAAAGGAGCTGGCCGATCGCTGCGAGCTGTCCAAGGGCTTTATCTCTCAACTGGAAAGCAACCAGACCTCGCCGTCGCTCTCCACGCTGGAGGATATTTTGACCACGCTGGGCAGCTCGTTTCACGAGTTCTTCTCCGACGAGCAGGGGGATGATCCCGTCTGCCGCAAGGAGGATGTGTTCGTCAAGGAAGACGACGGCGTGACCATCCACTGGCTGATTCCCAACGCGCAGAAGAAGGATATCGAGCCGATTCTGGTGACGATTCAGCCCGGCGCAGAGACCGAAACCGATCTGCCGCACATGGGCGAGGAATTTGGCTACGTGCTCTCCGGCGCGGTGACGCTGGAATTGGGCGGCAAGAGCTATCGGGTGCGCAAGGGCGACAGCTTTTCCTTTAAGCCGTCCCAGCAGCATCATTTGAAAAACACGGGCAAGACCCCGGCAACGGTGATTTGGGTCTGCACCCCGCCGAATTTTTGAGGAGGATATCATGGATAATCAGACGATTCTTTCCATTCGGGATCTTCGTGTGGTCTTTGAAGACGGCTTCACCGCGCTGGGCGGCGTGAGCATCGACATCGGCGAAAATGAGTTTGTGACGCTGCTCGGCCCCTCCGGCTGCGGCAAGACGACGCTGCTGCGCTGCATCGGCGGCTTTGAAAAGCCGACCGGCGGCGAAATCCTCTATAAAGGGCAGAACATCATCGGCCTGCCGCCGTATAAGCGCGCGATTAACACCGTGTTCCAGCGCTACGCGCTCTTCCCGCATCTGAACGTCGCGCAGAACGTCGCTTTCGGCCCGGATCTGCGCAAGGAGGATAAGAAAAAGACCGCCGAGGAGGTCAGCCGCATGCTGGCGCTGGTCGGTCTGGCGGGCTTTGAAAAGCGCCGCATTTCCAGCCTTTCCGGCGGCCAGCAGCAGCGCGTGGCGATTGCGCGCGCGCTGATTAACAAGCCGGATGTGCTGCTGCTGGATGAGCCGCTGGGCGCGCTGGATCTCAAGCTCCGCCGCGAGATGCAGCTGGAGCTCAAGCGCATCCAGCGCGAGAGCGGCATCACCTTCATCTTCGTCACCCACGATCAGGAGGAAGCGCTGACCATGAGCGACCGCGTGGCCGTGATGAGCGCGGGGCACATCCTGCAGCTCGGCACGCCGGAGGATATCTACAACGAGCCGCAATCCGCCTTCGTCGCGGATTTCATCGGCGACAGCGACATCATGGCCGGCACAATGGTGCGCGATAAGCTGGTGCGCTTCCTCGGGTGCGATTTCCCGTGCGTGGATACGGGCTTCGGTGAAAACGCGGACGTGGACGTTGTGCTGCGCCCGGAGGACGTGAAGCTCAAGCCCGCCGACGATCCGGTGCAGGGCGTGCCGCAGGGCGTTGTGGAATCCCTGCTGTTCAAGGGCGTGCATTACGAGATGAAGGTGCGTGTGGGCGACAGCGTGCTGCTGGTGCATTCCACCCACGCCCGTCCGGTCGGCACGCAGGTGAAGCTCACCGTCGCGCCGGAGGATATTCAGGTCATGCGCAAGAGCGATTATTCGCCGGACATTCTCAAGCGGCATGCCGCGCGCGTGTGAGGTGAGCGGCCATGAAGAAAAATAAGGCGCTTGCCGTGCCGTTTGTGCTCTGGGCGGTTCTCTTTATCGCCGTTCCGCTGGCGATGGTGGTCTGGTACGGCGTGACCGTGGAGGAAACCCCGGCGTATGTCGAGGTTGCGGGCGACAACGGACAGACGCTCTTTCAGCTGGAGGACGGCACGGTGACGGCCGAACGCCCGCAGAAGCGGACGGCCGTTTCCCTCGCCAATTTCAGGCGCATGCTCGAACCGACTTACCTCAAGCTGCTGCTGCGTTCGCTCAAGATCGCGCTGTTCACTACGATCATCTGCCTGCTGCTGGGCTATCCCGTCGCGCTGATCCTCAGCAGCAGGGATTTTAAGCGCCCCGGCCTGTGGCTGATGCTCATCATTTTGCCGATGTGGATGAACTTCCTGCTGCGTACCTATTCCTGGATGTCCATTCTGGAAAATTCGGGTATTCTCAACAGCTGGATCGCGTCGCTGCGCGGTGCAATTCCGGCGTTTGATCGCTGGCTGACGAGCATGGGCGTGGGCAAGAAGATCATCTTCCTCTACAACGAGAAGGCGGTCGTGCTCGGTATGGTCTACAACTACCTCTCCTTTATGATTATGCCGATCTACACCGTCATCGAAAAAACGGATCACAGCCTGCTGGAGGCCGCCGCCGACCTCGGCGCAAGCCCGGTGCAGAGCTTCCTGCGCGTGACGCTGCCGTATTCCCTGCCCGGCGTGCTGGAGGGAATCACGATGGTGTTCGTTCCGGCGGTCACGACGTTCGTCATCAGCCAGCTCATGGGCGGCGGCAAGGTGCCGCTCATCGGCGACATCATCCAGAACCAGTTTGGCAAATCGAGCGACTGGCACTTCGGCTCGACGCTCTCGCTTCTGGTGATGGTGGTCGTTCTGGCGTTCATGGGCGGCCTTCAGCGCATTGACAAGGAAGAAGAGCCGCGGAAGGAGGTGCGCATCCTCTGATGAAAAAGCTCAGAAAAGCGTATATCGCGCTGATTATGGCGTTTCTGTATGCGCCGATCGTTCTGCTGATTCTCTATTCCTTCAACGACAGCAAATCCCGCGCGAACTGGGGCGGCTTTACGCTCAGGTGGTATAAGGAGCTGTTTTCCGACGCGGCGATCATGTCCGCGCTGAGCACGACGCTCTCCGTCGGCCTGCTGGCGGCCGTCTTTTCGACCCTCCTCGGCACGGTCGGCGCGATTGCGCTCTACCAGATGAAGCGCCTCCCGCGCAAGACGCTGCTGAGCATCGTCAATCTGCCGATGCTCAACTCCGAGGTCGTCACCGGCGTTTCGCTGATGCTGCTCTACGCGATGGCCAACATTCAGCTCGGCTATCTGACCCTGCTGCTGTCGCATATCGCGTTCTGCGTGCCCTACGTGGTGCTGAGCGTGATGCCCAAGCTGCGCCAAATCGACCCGAATCTGGCCGAGGCGGCGCAGGATCTGGGCGCGACGCCGATGCAGGGCTTCTTCAAGGTGATTCTGCCGGACATCATGCCGGGCGTGTTTTCCGGCTTTGTGATGGCGCTGACCATGTCCATCGACGACTTCGTGGTGAGCTTCTTCACCACGGGCTCGGGCGTGAGCAACCTGTCCATCACCATCTACACGATGGCCAAGCGCGGCATTTCGCCGAAGATCAACGCGCTGTCCACGATCATCTTTGCCTGTGTGTTTGTTCTGCTCATCGGGCTGAATCTGCGTGACTTCCGCAAGGACGGCCGCAGCCGGAAGAAGCTCGACGGAGTGAAGATACCATACTAAGGGACGACAGGGGACGCTGCCCCCTAAGCCCCCTGCCGGGAACCCGAGGTTCTTGGATTTCCCGCATATCGCTTCGCGTTTACAGCTCAATCTGAGCAAGCTAAAAAACGAAAAGGAGAAATCAAACATGAAGAAACTCACCATGCTGCTGCTTGCCGCCGCGCTGACGCTCTGCCCGCTCTTTGCGCTGGCGGCGCAGGAAACCATCAGCGTCTACAACTGGGGCGACTACATCGAGCCGGAAGTGCTCGACCTGTTCGAGCAGGAGACCGGCATCAAGGTCATCTATGAGACGTTTGAAACGAACGAGGACATGTACGCCAAAATCGCGATGGGCGGTTCGAGCTACGACGTGATTATCCCCAGCGACTACATGATCGAGCGCATGATTCAGGAGAATCTGCTCCAGAAGATCAACTGGGAAAACATTCCCAACGTCGCCAACATCGATCCGCGCTTTATGAACGAGGGCTACGACCCGCAGAGCGAATACGCCGTGCCGTACACCTGGGGCACGATGGGCATTCTCTACAACACGGAGATGGTGGATGAAGCGCCGACCAGCTGGAATACGCTGATGGATCCGACCTACACGATGGATATGCTGATGCTCAACTCCCCGCGCGACACGCTGGCGATTGCGCTGGTGATGACGGGGCACGACCTCAACTCCACCGACCCGGCCGATCTGGAGGACGCGAAGAACCTGCTCATCGAGCAGAAGCCGATGGTGCTGGCCTACGTCGTGGACGAGGTCAAGGACAAGATGATCGCGGGCGAGGCGGCTGTCGCGATGGTTTGGAGCGGCGACGCGACCTTCTGCATGAGCGAGAACGACGAGCTGGATTACGTCGTGCCGGAAGAAGGCAGCAACATCTTCTATGATTCCATCTGCATCCCGGCGAACGCGCGCAACGTCTCCGGCGCGGAAAAGTTCATCGACTTCCTCTGCCGCGGGGATATCGCCGCGATGAACTACGAATACGTCGGCTATGCGATTCCGAACACCGCCGCGATTGACATCATCGGTGCGGATGAATACAACGCCTCCCCGGTCAATAACCCGTCGCAGGAAGCGCTGGATCACTGCGAGGTGTTCAAGTATCTGGGCGACGACACGAAGCTCTACGATCAGGTTTGGACGGAGATCATCTCCGAGTTCTAAGGCACCTTCACGGCCTCCCCGCATCCGGGGAGGCTTTGCATTTTTGCCGCGCCCCGAGGGAAAGCGGAAAGATGCGCAAGTCAGTGCGGAAAATGGCTCGAACGCTTGTACGGAAACTGCGATGGTGGTAAAATAAATCACACAAAAGGCTCGAATTTTTCAGCGGGAGGTTTTATTGACCATGAAAAGACGCATTGGTATCCTCACCAGCGGCGGCGACTGCCCCGGCCTGAACGCCTGTATCCGCGGTGTGGCGCGCGCCAGCTATTCCATGTTTGACACGGAGATCGTCGGTATTCAGGATGGCTACGCGGGTCTGATCGCGGGCGATTACAAGGAGATGAAGCAGTCGGATTTCTCCGGCATCCTCACCCTCGGCGGCACCATTCTCGGCACCCGCCGCACGCCGTTCCGCAACATGCGCGTCGTCAGCGAAGACGGCGTGGACAAGGTGAAGGCGATGAAGGCGAATTACAAGAAGATGAAGCTGGATTGCCTCGTGACCCTCGGCGGAAACGGCACGCATAAGACCGCGAATCTGCTGGCTGAGGAGGGCATGAACGTCATCGGCCTGCCCAAGACCATCGACAACGATATTTGGGGAACGGACGTTACCTTCGGCTTCCATACCGCTGTGGATATCGCGACCGAGGTGATCGACCGCATCCATACGACCGCCGCGAGCCATGGCCGCTGCATGGTCATCGAGCTCATGGGCAACAAGGCGGGCTGGCTGACGCTGTATTCCGGCATCGCCGGCGGCGCGGACGTCATCCTCCTGCCGGAAATTCCGTATGATATCAACGTTGTGGCTGACGCTGTGCGCCGCCGCGCCGAAAATGGCAAGGCCTTCTCCATCGTCGCCGTGGCCGAGGGCGCGATGAGCGTAGAGGAAGCCGCCATGAAGAAGAAGGAGCGCGCCGTGTTCCGCGAGGAGACCGGCTTTACCGGCGTCGCCAACCGCATTGCCAAGCAGCTGGAGGAGATGGTCGGCGTTGAGGCGCGCGCCGTTGTGCCGGGTCATGTGCAGCGCGGCGGTTCCCCGAGCGCTTACGACCGCATGCTTTCCACCGTCTTCGGCGTGCACGCCGCGCAGTTGATCGCGGCGGAAAATTACGGTCAGGCCGTCGCGATGGTCGGCAATACCGTTTCTCACAATCCGCTTTCCGAGGTTGCAGGCAAGACGAAATTCGTCCCCGCCGATGCGCAGGCCGTCCGCGCCGCCAGAAGCATGGGCATTTCGCTGGGCGACTGATTTTGGCAAAATAAATTGACTTTTTCCCCGATTTCCACTATAATCAAAGATGAACGATTTTCCGTGGAAACGGGGAAAAGTCCTTTGCATCCATAGCTCAGCAGGATAGAGCGTTCGCCTCTTAAGAAGAAGCTCGCCTATCACCTTTTCGAGAAGTCGAAAGCGAGCACGGAGTTCGACTTCCATCGGAAACGTACCCCCATTGTCTTTCGCCAAGCTGCTGACACTTGGCGGAGCGGACACGAATCCTCGATGTCAGCGCAAAATAATCCCGTTAACGCGGCAGTCAAAAACTGACTGATGTGTTAATAAAAATGCTCATGAAATCATAATGAGCAGAGAGCCGAAAAGCCTTGATATATCTAAGTTTTTCGGCACATGGTCCCGTACCTCAGTAGGATAGAGGGTCCGCCTCCTAAGAAAGCGGCGATTACTTACTGCCGAGTAGCAGAAAATGCAGATGAAATGAAGGATGAGCGAGTGACCGAAAGGGAACGAGGTTCATCAGGGAAGTCAAAAAAGTGATTTAGAGGGAAGTTGGTCGAAAGATTGACTTGATCTGATCTTATAACGGTTTTGCCAGCGTCTATCAGCGTGAGTTTGATTGGGAAATCTAGCTATTGCTGAGAAAACGATGGGTAAGACCGCACCTTGCATCCATAGCTCAGTAGGATAGAGCGTTCGCCTCCTAAGCGAAAGGCCCCGCGTTCGAGCCGCGGTGGGTGCGCCAGAAAGTGTCATGTGCGTGAAGCATGTGGCACTTTTTTCGATTCGAGCAAGTTGCAGTTTGCGGTTTGAATCTGCAAGAGCAGCAAAAAAGAATCGAACGATTTTAGATGCCTGCTACTCAGAATCGCTAAGATTGCCATTACCGTTTTCCGTGTTTTCATCGGTAGAAGCCTGCTTTGCCAGCACATCGGAAAGAATCTTTCCGAGTTCAGGGTATTGCTGGATCTGTGCGATTAGAGCCGCGATGTCCGGGGATGATGAGCTGTTATCCTTCTGTTCGGGTGAATCCTGCGGCTGGTAAAACGCTTCTTCAAAGCGTTGAGCCGTAATTTTCCGATCAGCATCAAGAATGTGCGCATAAACCTTGGTCAGCATGTCGATTTCGGCATGACCTGTATCTCCCTGCGTCGCTTTCAGGTCGCCGTGGTTCAGTTTGAGCTTGTAGGTGGCGCTGGAATGACGCAGAGAGTGAAAAACAACATCCGGCAGTTTGGCTTCGGCTTTGAGCTTGGTGAAGGCTTGATTGATTCGCTTTTCCTCGCAGGGATGTCCGTTTGGAAAGGCGATGACCAGATTATAATCGGTGTAATCGCAGCCTGCCAGTTCAATCTGGTGAAGCTGATTTTTGCGCAGCTCTTGCAGCACATAAGCGACGGTTTTGGGAATCCATACGCGGCGAATACTGCTGTCTGTCTTGGGCTTTTTCAGAACAAGAACGGTGTTGGTGGTCTTTCCCGTCCACGCGGGGAAGATGTGATAGATGTTCTTGTTATTCAAAGCAGCCAGCGCGGAGCGTTTAACCCTTGCCAGTTCTTGCACGATATAGAGCCATGCGTCGTCGTCTTTGATTTCTTGCTCGGATATGTGTACATTGTTCCACGTCAGACCGAGAATTTCCCCGATACGCAGCGAACAGGCAAACGAGAGATTCATGCAGACGTACAGGTTTGCATCCCTACAGGCATCCAGTGCTTTACGAATCGTTTCCGCGTCCCAAATCTCGCGTTCCCTGCATTTGGCTTTGCAGAGGTTTGCCTGATTGAAGGGGTTCTGCGGGATGACATTCCAGCGCACAGCCTGATTAAAGGCGCATCGTGCGAGCTTGAACACCTTTTCTACCTGTGAATCGCTGATGTAGTCCTGCTTTACAGCATGGTACTTTTCCGCAGCGGAACGAGTTCGATGCAGGTCGTGAATGAAGATGTCCACGGTTTTAACGGTAACGCTCTGCATGGGCAAATTCCCAATCAACGGGTTGATGTAGTTTCGGATGATGCCGGTGCTGCTGTCGTACATGGACGGACTCCACTTTAGCTCGCCGTACAGCCGCACAAATTCATCCATGAACTCCGCGACTGTTTCGGCGGACGGTGGAAGAAAAGTCCCTTTCTTCTGCGCCAGTTCAACCTCTGATTTACGGACAGAGGCTTCCTTCTTGGAAGGAAAGGTTTCCCATTTCTGCTTGCGCTGCCCGTCGGAGTTGATGTAATCATAGACAACGCAGTAGCTCTTGCCGCGCTTGATGATGGAAGCCAACTTAAACCTCCGACGTTTGATTATTGAGCCAGTCGTCGAAGGATTTTTTGGAGATGCGGATGGTTGAACCAATGCGGACAACCCTGAAATATCCTTCCCTGGTCAAGTTGTAGGCAGACTTTCTGCTGATGCCCAGAATTGAAGCAACATCCTCAACGCGGTACGTTTGAGGGGTATTGCCTGCGGAAGCGGGTGTGTATTCCATAGATGTGCATCCTTTCTGACCACAAGGGGTCGGTTGATTGTCCCAGATCAACTGTGACAGGCTGATTGTAGCCCTGGTCGTCTGGAAACGCAAGGATGGCGTAGCGTTGCTTCCGCGTTCCTTATGGTGTCGCAGATTGCGCTTGGAGGGCGCAGCATAGCTCTAAGCGGTCGTTTTCCGAGCCGGTTAGAGGCTCTTTCCCAGTCCTTGGAAAGCTGTGAAGAAGTATCATGATAGAGGTCGGAGTCGTCGCACCTGATTTCCAAAACAGGCTTAATTCGCTTGAAAAATCGCTCGATTAAAGTGATGTTTACATCATCAAATTGAATGTCGTCGCGCCAAACCATTATGGCTCGTCCGAGGCTCTTTTCGTATCTGCGACACCTATGCCGTTTTCAAGGTTCTGTTCAAGGAATTCCTCTAAAGAAAAATTCCTCTATATACCATGTCAGTTTTGGCGTTTTTTTGACCCCAAAATCAGAAAATTGATATAGAAAATTATATGAACAAAAAATATGCAAAATAGACAAGAAGCAAGGTATTGCTGACTTTTTCAAGCCGACAATACCTTGCTTCTTATTTGCTGCTGTTTTTGAGTGCTGCCGCCAATGCGCCGGCTAATTCCGGCGAGCGTTCAATCTGCCGGATAAGCGTGTTCAGGTCAATCTGGGGTTGAGCTGTCTCTGGGGCAGGTGGTTTGATACCGCGCAAGTCTGGATTGGCATAGAATTGCTGTTCAAAGCGCTGTGCGCCGATTTTACGATCTTCATCCAGAATATGCGCATAGATACGGGTAATCATTTCGGCGCTGGCATGTCCTGTATCGCCCTGTGTGGATTTCAAATCGCCGTTGGAATATTTCAACTTATAAGTAGCGCTGGAATGGCGGAGCGAATGAAAAACGACGTTGGGCAGATTGGCCTGCTTCTTGAGCTGAGCGAACTTCTTTTCGATTACTCGGTCATCGCAGGGGCGACCATTGGGCTGTGCAAGCACCAGGTTATGATCTTCGTAGGAAGGATCCGTCACCTTGAGCTTTTCCTGACACGCCTTCCAGTGGCGCAAAATATAGGCGACGGTTTTCGGAATCCAGATTTTGCGGATGCTGCTATCGGTTTTCGGCTTTTTAAGCACAAGAACAGTCGCGGTGGGCTTTTTCAGTGCGGAATCAAAGATGTGCAGGACAGAGTTCTCTCCAAGAGCCTTGATGGATTCGCGCCGCGCACGATACACTTCTTTATCGACATAGAGCCATGCGTTATCCTGTGCGATATCATCAGGCTCGATATGCACATTGTTCCATGTCAGCCCCAGAATTTCGCCCAGACGCATGGAACAGGCGAAAGACAGGTTCATGGCGACATAGAGCTGTGCGTCACGGCAGGCTTCAAGCGCCTTGCGGATGGTTGCCGCATCCCAGATATCCCGATGATGGTAAGGGGTTTTGACGAGAATAGCGTTTGAAAAAGGATTTTTTGCAATCATACCCCAGCGGACAGCCTGCCCAAACGCGCACCTGAGTACCTTAATGATGCGCTCGATGTTCTGATCGGTCAAATAACGGTCAGCCATGCGGCGAAACTGAGAAGCGACGGATTCAGTTTTGCGGAGCTGCTGGATGTATTTGTCCACGGCGCGCGTGTTGATGGACTGGATGGGTTGATTGCCGATGAACGGGTTGATGTAGTTGGCGATTAGCGCGAGGTTTGAGCTGTAAGTGGAAACGTCCCATTTTCGTTCGCCATACAAGTTGACAAAATCGACCATCAGTTCCGATACGGTGATTTTGCTGGGAACAATCAAGGTTGACTTTTTCTTTCCGATTTCAACTTCGGCTTTTCTGCGTTCAGCCTCTGCTTCCTGATGAAAGGTTTCCCACTTCTGATGGCGTTTTCCGTCTTTATCGGTGTAATAATAGACAACGCAGAAGGATTCTCCACGCCGGACGATGTGTGCCATAACGGTGTCCTCACGGCTGCAAAGCTGCGTAGAAATTTTCTTCAAAGCGAACGGCGAGTTCTTTTCGGCTTTGATCGAAGATTTCTGCGTAGGTGTTCAGCATGAGTTTGGAAGAAGTGTGTCCCGTGTCCCCTTGCACCAATTTGATATTGCCGTCATTGAGGGCGAGTTTATAGGTGACGCTCGAATGGCGCAAAGAATGAAACGTGACATCCGGCAGCTCATGAGCATGAATAAATGCCTTAAACTGCTTGTAGATTTGGTGGCTGTCATAAGGTTTTCCGCTGTTTTGTGCCAACACCAGATTATAGTTTTGGTAGTCTGCACCCAAGAGGTCGATCAACTCAAGCTGCCTGGTATGCCACGCTTTCAAAATGTCCGCAATGGTTCTGGGCAGATAGACTTTGCGTATGGAGTTTTTTGTCTTGGGCTTTTTGAGGATAAGGGACATGCTGGAATTGGGTTTGGTTGATGGAAACACCATCAGAATATCTCTGCCTTCCGTAGCGACTGCCGCCTGCTTGTTCACTTCCAGGAGCGCTTTGCGGACTTGAAGCCAGGATGTGTCGCCGCCATTTTCGGCGAAGTGAATATCATCCCATGTCAGACCGAGAATTTCTCCAATGCGCAGAGAGCAGGCAAAAGCCAAATTCATGGCGACATACAGTGCGTCAAAGTCGCAGAGGCTCAGAGCCTTGGCGATGGTAATCGGTTCCCAAACGGGTTCAGTAGTCAATTTCACGCCCCCCTTTTTTCAGAATATCGGTTTTCGGCAAAATGGCATTTTCAAATGGATTTTGAGCGACTAAATCACGGTTCACAGCATATTGGAACGCGCGCCGCAGAAGATCAATGATTTTCTTGATTGTAAGCGCAGAAATATAGAGGGATTCTTCCTTTACATTGCTTGCTGCGCTGATTGTTTTTGTCAGCATACGGATATAAATATCCACGTCTTTGGAGTGAAGATTTTGTATGCCACAGCTGCCAAGAACAGGAAGAATGTAGTTCCGATATAGTCCGATGTTGGCGGTATAGGTAGAAGCCACCCATTTCTGGCTTCCGCAGACGCGAATGAAGTCCTCCATCAGTTCAGACACCGTTATGGCATTGGGCGGAATAAAGATCCCCTTTTTCTGCTGCTGCATGACTTCTTCCAATCTGAGACGGGCGGCATCCAGAGATGCGCAAGGTTCAAGTTTTATATGTGTCTTGTCTGCATGATCCGTATACCGATAGCATAAGGCATACAAATCTCCGCGTTTTACGATACGGGGAATCACAGACCTTCCTCCTCAAGCCATGCGTCAAAGGATGTACGAAGAATACGAATGGAGTGACCAACGCGGATGGAACGAAAACTCTGCTTTTTGACCAGCGCATACGCTGCCGCACGGCTGATGTCAAGAATAACGGCAATATCGTCGATGCGATAGGTTTTTGAACCGGGAGCGGCAGACGGACAGAGTTGAGCTGGCAGGTGTGAAGAATCAGGCGCGGCAGGCTGCGCATGAGCTTGAAGCTCTTGCGCAAGCGAATCAAAGAATGGATTCATGGTGAAAACCTCCTATTGATGACTTGAGCTGATTATAAGATTACAGGTTGGAATCGACAAGGATGGCATCTTTGAGCATGAGATTGAGTTTAACCAGTGCGCGCTCGATGCTGCGCTGGGCAACTCGCGGCGCAACGCCTTCACGTCGGGCAATCTCGGAATAGGTGAGTCTATCTGCGTATCGCATCAGCAATCGACGGCGCTGGAGCGACGAAAGACGTTGCAGCGCTGCATAGAGCGCACGACGATCTTCAATGTTCAGAAACAGGTTTTCGAGTTCATCGGTGACTGGCGCACTGTTCTGGTCAATGCCGTCTGCCCGATCTAAAGAATATTGAGCGTGCCAGCGGTACTTTTTTCTAATAACGGACTGTTCTTTTTTATCTGCAAGAGTAAGAGCAGATAAGAAAAGGGAGGAATTGCTTTTTTTTCTTTCTGTAGTATCCATACTTATTACTCCTTTTTGATTGATGGTGAGAAAGTTTTTCCTATAAGTCATTAGGTTTTATGCCAATAAGTTTACACATTTTTTTTCAAAATCCAAAAAAGTTTATGAAGTCCTCGTTTTATAGAAAGTGATATTGCTGATTTCCCAACGCCCTCTTCTTTTGCGATTTCTGACATTTTAACTCCAAGAACAAAATGTGCATAAATTCGATTTGCTTGCTTTTGCGGAAGTAATTTTAAGGCGCGGTACAATGCCTTCCTATTATAAATTTCTTCAGATTCTTGGTAGTTAATCCACGAATATTTTTCAATATAATCTTGGAAATCGAGAGAGTAAAACGCTTTATGATAATAAATCCGTTGGTTATACGCCTTCTCATTGCGCTTTGAATCTTTAAGAAAATTAAATACTTCTTCAGAAACGTCAATAAAACAATCATAATTATAATAAGGCGAATAATAATCACGTAAATTTATTTGCTTCATTTCTGCCTCCGTAATAAGCCTATTTTTGGTTTGCTAAAATGAAAATGAGGAGGCGAACGGCAGAAAAAAAGAGGTGAATCAAAATTCACCTCTTTGAGAAAATAACAAATAATTTGTGATGACAGATATTTTATTTTTGTTGACTTGAAGTCGCCTCAACTAAGATATCAGGGACTTTAGGCTCAAAAGTGCCGCGATAACTGGGCTGTTTCGCCCCATCAATGCCATATTTAAAAATAAGTTTTGAAAAGAGTGTAAGAATCTTTTTTTTCATGACTATCATCCTTTCCATAATAGATAGAAAATTTAAGAAGAGAAGCGGTATAATGAGCGCTCTTAGTGGAAATTATACAGCAGAAAGAAAAGAAATTTTGATAGTAGCATGAAATGATTTGTGGCTGACGCGAAAAAAGGCCCGTTTGAAGCATATGGTAAGTAATCGTACTTACAATGGCAAGTTAATAAACTCTGGAATTATGTATCATAATTTATGGGGTGATGTAATGTCAACAACAGGTGAACGAATAGCAGAAAAACGGCAAGAAAATGGTTGGTCGCAAACGAAATTGGCGCGATTGGCAAAAGTAAGCTTGAATTCTGTAAAGGATTGGGAAAATCGAGTCTCATTGCCTGCGGCAAGAACCTTGATTAAATTGAGCGAGTTATTTGGAGTATCAACTGATTATCTTTTATGCCTGGATCATAGAACAACAGTATTTTTAGATAATCTGTCTTTTGATGATCAGATTAGAGTGAAGGCTTATGTACAGATGCTCTTAAATTTGGATTTACCATCATCAAAATAATGTATCATCGCATATGGTGATACATTATTTTTAAGTCAATATATAACTTTAGAAATCAGATGCGAAATAAACTTAAATCATGATTGATTTATTTTGAAATAACTGATATGATTAGTTGTGAAAACATTTATCCACCCCCCAAAAAAAGTCATACGTTATCAATGCTAATATCATTTGGTAAATTAAAACATTTGGCATAACGACCGTTGAATCATGATTATATTTCAATGAAAACAGAAAGTAGATAGTGTTTTTTCAAGAAAGAAGGGTAATTGATGGAAATATTTGTATGTGATGATGAAGCCGTTTATAGAGATGCAGTAATTAATTGTATAAATCGATGGAAAAAAAGCAGTGGACATTCTGATATACTAATAAAATTGTTCTCATCATCTGAAGAATTATTAGATTACTATGAAAATTATCCCGATGTAGATTTAATTTTCTTAGATATCAAGATACCACAAGAGATCAATGGAATTAAAATTGCTAGAAAAATTCGGGAGATAAATAATAAAGTTTACATTGTGTTTATAACAAATTATGATGAATATGTATATGACGGATATGAAGTGAATGCACTGAGATTTCTTAGAAAACCAATTGTAGATGATGATATATTTTTTTGCTGTAGTTATGTATATAATAGAATTTGCCAAAAACAGGAGGATAGCATTTCATTTAATTTGAAAAGTTCAAGAATTGTACTTCATTATAATGAGATAATGTATATTGAGGCGCAATCTCATACTTTATATATTTGTACGGGCGGAGATAATGATAAAATAAAAATATTGTTAAAATTATCTGATATCATAAAATTGTTACCATCGAAACTATTTGTATATTGTCATAGAAGCTATATAGTCAATGTGTCTCATATAAGAATCATGACAAAAACAACATTGACACTTAATAATGGAATTAAGATTCCGATATCTAAAACGTATGCGGATAAATTGTATGATACTTTTGATCATTATTTCAGAGGAGGAAAAATAAAAAATGGCTTGGATAATATTTGAAATATCTATAAACTGTTTTCAAGCATATGTACTGACATGTTTTTCTGAAAAGTGTTTTTCTTATAAGAAAAAGAATAAATTTCATTTTTGTGTATTATTTACGATATGTACATTGTTTCTTACTATGTTTACATTTATGAAGATGCCACCTATAGATTCGATGATTTTTCTGTTTCCAATAATGTTTGCATTACTTTTTTCGGATGATAATATCTTCTGCATACTATATTGGAATATTCTGGTCGCACTAATATTTTCACTTGTTGCGGGGTTTTCGAATCAAATCTATTCATTGTTTTTAGAATTAATTGATATACCTTTTGAGAAAAAAGGAATATATTATATATTGTATATTCCACTCCCAAAAATGTCAATGTTTACCACAGCATTTCCGCAAAGTCCGCGTCTTT
>OLPV01001745.1_pt1 | contig 15598 bp, 13 predicted proteins | sample 1671961 | NCBI WGS metagenome assembly OLPV01 (sample SAMEA3136630, study PRJEB25190) | human gut metagenome | biome: human gut; feature: human-associated habitat; material: faeces | place: Austria | collected 2013
ATGACAAATTACTGAGACAGAATAAAAGCGGAAATGTGCAGGGAATTGCACAGGTACATCAGGATATTGCAGAACAGAATCCAGCGGGAGCGTTTTTGTGCGGGTATCCGGTCTTTCGGGAAATTTGCAGGCTTCAGGTGAGAAAGACAGCGCGTTTTGATGAAAATGAATATATTCTGCTTCTGACCTTAAAGGCGGGGGAGTATACCGGAAGCAGAGTCAGTGATGTAGATCTGTTCCGCATCCGCAATGACTTCCACATCTTCTGTCACTTCATTCGTATACGAAAAGGCAAATCCCTTGGACTCCAGCTCGATTCCCATCTCTTCTACACAGTCTTCAAAATAATTCTTCACATTAATCTTGTTAAACGTATATGGGATACGGTTTGCCTCGATCTTGGAATAAAAATTCAGTTCATTAATCAGACGGTCCATATCATTGGTCTTATTATAAATCGTCCGGATATATCGATCCATCTTCTCCGGAGTATCTGCTACTCCGTCCATGATTCCTTCCACATAGCCCTTAATGGCTGTCAATGGTGTCTTCAAATCATGGGAAATATTGCTGAGTAATTCTTTACTCTCCTGGTCAAACGCCAGCTTCTGCTCTGTACTCTCCAGAAGGCGCTTCCTCATCTCTTCAAAATCCCGACACAGATCACTGATCTCATCGTCCCCGGTTACTTCCATAGTAAAATTCAGATTACCTTCTGCGATCTTATGTGTAGCATTGCGCAGCTTGTTCAACGGCACACTGATACCTGCATAGATCCACAACATGAGAATTGCCGCTGTCACCACAAGAATAATGATGATAATTACTGCCATATCATATAAAAAATTGCGGAATTCAGGTACAATCCCTGAAGATCCATCGGTAAGTTCATCTGCCAGAGTATCCTCATCCATATCAGAACCATTCTGTTCCTGATAAATCTGATACTTCTGTGCATACCGCTCCAATGCCTTGAACTGGCGGTTCCCTACTGTCAGCATAACCATCGTCATCAACATGATTGGAATGATCAATATTGCTGCAAATGCTACAAATAATCTTGTCTTTAACTTCATAAAAAACTCCCTTATGGTATTCCTTAGCTCAGTATACCATAAAGGAGTTTTGAATTCATCTAAACAAAGATGGTGTTTTCTAAATTTTCTGTGAATTATTACAGATATTTTTTCAGATCTTCTACTTTATCCAGTTTTTCCCATGGGAGATCCAGATCCAGTCTTCCAAAATGTCCGTAAGCTGCTGTCTGCTTGTAGATCGGACGACGCAGGTCAAGCATCTTGATGATTCCGGCCGGACGCAGATCAAAGTTCTCACGAACAATCTCTGTGATCTTCTCATCAGACAGCTTACCGGTTCCAAAAGTATCTACCATAACGGATGTTGGCTGAGCAACACCAATCGCATAAGAAAGCTGAACTTCACATTTATCTGCCAGTCCTGCTGCAACTACGTTCTTAGCTGCGTAACGTGCTGCATATGCTGCAGAACGGTCTACCTTGGTGCAATCCTTACCGGAAAAAGCTCCACCGCCATGTCTTGCATATCCACCATAGGTGTCTACAATAATCTTACGTCCTGTCAGACCACTGTCACCGTGAGGTCCGCCAATTACGAAACGACCTGTCGGGTTGATGAAGAACTTGGTATCTTCATCAACCAATTCCTGTGGCAGAATTTCATCGAATACATATTTCTTGATATCTGCATGAATCTGTTCCTGTGATACTTCTGGGTCATGCTGTGTGGATAATACCACTGCATCCAGTTTTACCGGTTTGTCATTCTCATCGTATTCTACTGTTACCTGAGTCTTTCCATCCGGACGAAGATATGGCAGTGTACCGTTCTTTCTGACTTCTGTCAGACGGCGGGACAACTTGTGTGCCAGTGCAATCGGATATGGCATATATTCTTCGGTCTCATTGGTTGCATAACCGAACATCATACCCTGATCTCCTGCACCGATTGCTTCGATCTCTGTATCGGACATCTGGTTTTCTTTTGCTTCCAGTGCCTTATCTACGCCCATAGCGATATCGGTTGACTGTTCGTCAATGGCTGTAATTACACCACAGGTATCTGCATCGAATCCGTATTTTCCTCTGGTATAACCGATCTCACGAACCGTCTCACGTACAATCTTCTGAATATCTACGTATGCTTTGGTGGTAATCTCTCCCATAACCAGAACCATACCTGTTGTGGTAGCTGTCTCGCAGGCTACACGGCTCATTGGATCCTGTTCCAGTAATGCATCCAGAATCGCATCTGAGATCGCATCACACATTTTGTCCGGATGTCCTTCTGTAACGGACTCGGATGTAAATAAACGTCTTTCCATCTTTCTTTTCCTCTCGTAAAAATAATTCATTGGTTAATAGTATTTCGTACATCATCCTGTAAATAACTGTACCACATTAGTCCAGTTAATATTAGTATGATGTACTGATCCGGCATTTCCTGCTTTCGAGGAATTCACTTTTCGACATTGGTGCATCAAAAAATGTCCACTCAAATAAGCGGACATTCTATCACATATGACAGTTCATCCTCTTATTGTTCGATTGCTCGCTCAGGTTGGCACCTTCCGCTGTGCGGGGTTGCCGTGGTTTCTCAGGTCCTCTGTACCTCCACCACTCTGAATAAGAGAAATACCGTATCTATTCAGTCCCCATACAAGATAATAGAACCTGAATAGCTACAACATACTTTATGCTGTTTTCTGTGTGACATCTGTATCACACGCATATATAAAGATATACCCAGAAAACTCTTTCGTCAAGGGATTTCTGGGTATTTTATTGTTTTTTTATAATAGATGTGGAAAATCAGCCTACTCTTAATTTGAACTTCTGAATCTCTTTTTCACTGGATACGCGCTCAATCTCAGCTCCCAGTCCGCGAAGCTTCTGTTCAAAGTTCTCATAACCACGCTGAATGTATACGATGTCATCTACAATCGTGATACCTTCTGCTGCAAGACCCGCAATGACAAGCGCTGCACCTGCACGGAGATCCGGAGCACTGACTCTGGCACCCATCAGCTTCTCTGTACCATAGATCACTGCAGTATTGCCTTCTACTTTGATATCTGCTCCCATACGGATCAACTCGTCCACATACTTGAAACGGTTCTCAAAGATGCTCTCCGTCACAATACTGGTTCCCTTCGCAATCGCCAGTGCCACACCGATCTGTGGTTGCATATCGGTAGGATATCCAGGATATGGCAGGGTCTTCACATTGGTATTATTCAAGCGTTTGGTCGCTACCACACGTACTGCATCATCAAACTCTTCCACCTGACATCCGATCTCTACCAGCTTCGCCGTTGTGGCTTCCAGATGCTTCGGAATAACATTCTTCACGATGACATCTCCTCTGGTAGCTGCTGCTGCAAACATAAAGGTCCCAGCTTCAATCTGATCCGGAATAATCGAATATTCGGTAGCATGAAGTTTTTCTACACCACGGATACGGATCACATCAGTACCTGCTCCCTTAATATTGGCTCCCATGCTGTTCAGGAAGTTCGCTGCATCAACAACGTGAGGTTCCTTCGCTGCATTCTCGATGATCGTGCGGCCTTCAGCCATAGCCGCTGCCATCATAATATTAATGGTAGCACCAACTGATACGGTATCCAGATAGATATGGCTTCCTCTCAGATGATCAGCCTCTGCAATGATTGCACCATGAGAGATGCGTACCTTGGCCCCCAGCGCCTTGAATCCCTTCAGGTGAAGGTCGATTGGTCTGCTTCCAATATTGCATCCTCCCGGAAGCGGCACCTCTGCCTTCTTATACTTGCCAAGTAATGCACCAAGCAAATAATAGGATGCTCTGATCTTCTTTATATATTCATAGTCAACACTGACGCTTCCGATACCGGATCCGTTAATCAGTGCTGAAGTTCTGCTTACTCTGGTGACACTGGCGCCGATCTCACTGATTGCTTCTAATAACACATTAATGTCCTGTACATCTGGAAGATTCTCGATCCGTACAGTCTCATCTGTCATAATTGCTGCAGCAAGAATACCCAATGCCGCGTTCTTCGCACCGCCGATCTCTACTTCACCGGCAAGCGGATTTCCGCCTTTGATTATATACTGCTCCATTAGACACCTCTAGATTTATTTACACTCTTCCCAATTCTCCAAGTTACAGTCCCATTCTGCAAGTGTATTCAGAATGGATATTAAGTAATCTGATATTCCAGAAGCGACTCTTTTCCCCCGCTCGCTTCTACCCCTTATAAAATATCTTTATCTATTATACCACAATCTTAAAATTTGTAAATAAGAATTCATATTTTGCAATAATTACGACTATTTTTGAAACTTTTTTGAAACACTATCTTGTACTAACTGTCTAATTTTTTCTGTTTCTTTACTAAATATAGTAACCTATCTTACAACTTTTTACACAAGGGAAAAACAGGATATACGCTATTTTATCTGTTTTGCGCATATCCTGTTTTTGAATTTTGTTAATATATAATTATAATCAGAACTTTTCGCTTGTCCATTTTGCAATCTCTTCATCAGTACCGAATACCTGATGCTGTCCGCCCATGCTGTGATAGCTTCCTACATTATAATCTATGCCACTGGTGGCATAATCGTAGGTCACAGATTTGCGGTATTTTTCTACTCTCGGATTCGGCTCCGGGATTGCAGATAACAGGCTTCTGGTATATGGATGTACCGGATTGGCAAAGATCTCATCTGTTGTTCCTGTCTCCAGAAGATGACCCAGATGGAGCACGCCGATGCGGTCAGAAATATATTTTACCATGGACAGATCATGGGCGATAAAGAGATATGCCAGCCCTGTCTCTTCCTGAATATCCTTCATCAGATTGACTACCTGCGCCTGGATGGACACATCCAGTGCAGAAATACATTCATCTGCGATGATCAGCTTCGGATTCATGATCAGCGCACGGGCAATTCCCACACGCTGACGCTGTCCACCGGAAAACTGATGTGGATAACGTGCCGCATGCTCTGGTGCAAGCCCTACTTTTGCAAGGATATTCCTAATGATCGTCTCTCTTTCCTCTTTTGTTTTATACAGATGGTGGATATCCAAACCTTCTCCCAGAATATCACGCACTTTTTTTCTTGGATTCAGTGACGCCATTGGATCCTGAAAAATCATCTGCATCTGGGTACGAAGTGCCTGATTATCTGCCTTGGAAAGCTTTCCACTGATATCCCTTCCATTAAAATGGATCTCTCCCGCGGTCGGGTCATACAGACGGATGACACTGCGTCCAATCGTAGATTTACCGGAACCGGATTCTCCTACCAGTCCGTAGGTCTCTCCCGGATAAATGTTAAAAGATACATCATCCACAGCCTTTACGGTAAAGGTATTGCTGACTTTGAAATACTGTTTTAAGCCTTTGACGGTAAGGATCGGCTCTGCATTATAATTCACTGCCATTTTTCTTTGCCTCCTCCTTCATTCGTTCAATTCGCGCTTTCAGTTCTGCCGGCATTTCTACCTTTGGTGCACGCTCATCCAACAGCCAGGTTGCTGCATAATGGGTATCTGACACCTGAAACATCGGTGGTTCCAGCTTATCATCGATCTCCAGAGCATAGCGGTTACGCGGTGCAAATGCATCTCCTGCTTTCTCGTGGAGCAGGTTTGGCGGTGATCCCGGAATGGTATACAGTCTGTGATCATCGGTATCCAGATCTGGCATGGCGGATAACAGTCCCCAGGTATATGGATGTCTCGGATCATAGAAGATCTCATCAATGGTTCCTTTTTCTACAATTTTACCGGCATACATAACATTGACATAATCTGCTACTTTTGCTACTACACCCAGGTCATGGGTAATGTAGATAACAGAAATACCTCGTTCGTCCTGAATTCGTTTGATCAGCTCAATGATCTTTGCCTGAATGGTTACATCCAGTGCTGTAGTCGGCTCATCACAGATCAGCAGATCCGGGTTGCATGCCAGAGCAATTGCAATCACTACACGCTGTCTCATACCGCCGGATAACTGATGAGGATAGTTCTTCATACGCTTTTCTGCATCTGAAATGCCAACCTCTTTTAAAAGTTCTACAGCTTTGTCCCAGGCTTCTTTTTTCGGAGTCTTAAAATGCCAGATCATGCCTTCCATGATCTGTTTTCCAATGGTCATGGTAGGATCCAGACTGGTCATCGGATCCTGAAATACCATGGCAATTCGTTTTCCGTTGATATGTTTACGGATCCATTTCTTATCTTTGGTCAGGATATCTACCGTCTCTTTGCTGCCGTCTGCATGGGTATAGGTAAATTCGATGCTTCCGCTGTCTACGGTGGCATTGGATGCAAGAATTCCCATTGCAGCCTTCATGGTAACAGATTTACCGGAACCGGATTCACCAACGATGGCAACGGTCTCTCCTTTATAAAGGTCGATATTTACGCCACGGATGGCATGAACCGGTCCGGCTGTGGTCTTAAATGTGATATCCAGATCTTTAATTTTAAGAATCTTTTCTTTTGTTTCTGACATCTGCACGCACCTCACATTTCTTTCATTTTCGGATCCAGTGCTTCACGAAGTCCGTCTGCTACCAGGTTAAAGCTCAGCATCAGCAGTGCCATAACGATAACCGGAGGGATGATCTGGAACGGATGCGTTGTAAAACTGTTAAATCCTTCTGAAATCAGTGATCCAAGAGAACACTGTGGCACCGGAATACCAAGACCGACGAAGCTTAAAAATGCTTCGGTGAAGATCGCAGTCGGAATGGAAAACATTACCTGTGTAATGATCGGTCCGATGATATTCGGTAAAATCTGTTTGAAAATAATGAAGAAATGTCCTGCGCCCAGAGTTCTGGATGCCAAAACGAATTCCTGTTCTTTTAACTTCAGCATTTCTGCACGGGCAATTCGGCTCATGCCGACCCACTCTGTCAGCATGAGTGCAAAAATGATGGTCAGCATACCTGGTTTTAATACCAGCAAAAGTAATGTTACGATAACCAGTCTTGGAATACCGTTGGCAATCTCCAGAATACGCTGCATGATCATATCTGTCCGCCCGCCAAAATAACCGGAGATCAGGCCGTAACTCATACCGATAATCATATCAATCAGTGCCGCCGCAACTGCAATGATCAGGGAGACTCTTGCGCCTTCCCAGGTACGGGTCCAGATATCGCGGCCGAAGTTATCACTTCCAAACCAGTAATATACATCAGTCAGATTGTTTTCTGTATACTTGTCGAACTCTTTTGTTCCGGAAGAAGTGGTCATTCTCTCCACACCATCGAAAATCCCCAGTTTTTCCAGTCCCGGCACACGCGGTGCAAAGTTCTTCTGGCTCAGTTCCTGACCGGAATAGGTGTATTCATTCATTCCCGGTCCCACAATTGCCAGTACAGTAATGATGATAATCAAAAGTAGTCCAATTAATGCGCTGGTTTTCCGGAAAAAACGGATGGTTACATCCTTCCAGAAGCTCTGCGCCGCAAAGTTGGTATCTATGGTGATCTCTCCTGCATTATCCTTCAACCGGAAATCAGCGTCTGTCGGAACATATGCACTCTGTGTTGTCTTCACTGTCTGTTCACTCATTACGTTAATCTCCTTTCTTGGCGAGACGGATTCTAGGATCGATGACCCCATAGAGCAGGTCTACTACCAGCATAATCGCAATATACATTGCGGAATAAATGAAACTCAGACTGATAACTACGTTGTAGTCATTGGACTGGATCGCATTAACCAGAAGACTTCCAACTCCAGGGATGGCGAAGATCTTCTCTACTACCAGAGATCCTGTCATCAGATCTACGATCAGCGGCGCCAGTACGGTTACAATCGGAATCAGGGCATTTCGCAGGGCATGACGGAAAATCAGTGCCGGACCGGATAAGCCCTTACTCTCTGCCAGAAGCATGTAATCACTTCCCAGTACCTCCAGCATCTCACTTCGTGTGAATCTGGCAATGGATGCCATGGTAAACATGGATAGGGAAATACTCGGCAGTACGCTGGATCCCATAACATCTTTCTGACTGAACAGCATCGGGAACCACTGTAATTTGAAACCAAAGTTATAACTTAATGCCAGCGCAAATACATAGGAAGGAACTGATACACCGATAACGGAAATAATAGTTGCCAGTGTATCCCAGATGGTATTATGCTTCAGTGCCGCCAGAAGTCCCAGTAGCAGTCCTACGATTGCGCCAAGGGCAACTGCCATACCACCGATACCGATGGAAATTGGCAGACGTGTCTGGATTAATTGAGAAATCGGTGTATTCTTAGAGATCTTATAGCTGACACCGAAATCTCCCTGCAGCATATTTTTTACATAATGGAAAAATTGAATTATGATTGGCTTATCCAGGCCATACTTGGCATACAATGCAGCTCTCATGTCGTCATTCAGTTTCTCATCGTTGAATGGAGACCCAGGCATTAACTGCATCAGTATGAACAATATCAGCAAAATTGCCAATAAAGTAAATATGAAGGTAAGCACTCGTTTCAGCGTATACTTTTTCACTTTTCTTCTCCTGTTTTATCTTTTTTCCTGTATTACGTCAGATTGCTCACGTAAACGGAAAGCCGTACGAAAGGAAATCATCCCTTCGCGCGGCTTCCATACCTTTTACAAAAAGATATTTTTCATTAGATTAGTCTTCTTTTACAACATTCTTATATACACGGTTCAGCGCTACCGGATGCTGTTCCAGGCCTGTTACATTACTGGATATCATCTGTGCATTTGCTGCTGTATACAGAGGGAAGATCACTGCATCGTCCATAACGATCTTTTCAGCTTCATACATCTTAGCCCAACGTCCTTCTGCATCAGTACACAGATCACCTGTTGTGCATTCATCGATTATTGCATCATAATCAGCATTGCTCCACAAACCATAGTTGTTGGAGTTGTCTGTTACCCACATGCCAAGGTATGTCATTGGGTCAGCGTAGTCCGGTCCCCAACGGGTAAGAGCTACTTCGAAGTTACCATCCTGTATATCTTCTACACGCTGTTTCTTAGGCTCTACAACCAGGTTTACTGTTAAACCAGGAAGTGTGGTCTCCCACTGCTCTTTCAGAACAGTTGCCACCTTCTGTGGTGCATCATCAGCATCAACAATCATATCCAGTTCGATGCTGTCTGTTCCCAGTTCTTCCAGACCTTTTGCCCAGAAATCTGCTGCCTTTTCCTGATCAATTGCACATACATCTGCGAACATTTCCTGATCTTCAGAGAAGTCAGATCCATCAGGACCTGCTGCAAACTGCATTGGAACAGCAGTGTAGGTTGGGATAGAACCATCTTTTAACACATCATTTGTGATGGCTTCACGGTCAATTGCCATGGTCAGAGCCATACGGATATTCAGATTCTGCAGTTCTTCTACTGCAGAGATGTTAGGGCTCACATACCAGAGATATCCGGCACCCTTTGATGAAAATTCAGGGTCATCTTCTACCTGATCTACCTGTTCACCATTTACAATGGTCATATCCAGGGCACCTGTCTGATAACTCATCAGTGCAGTCTGGGAATCCTGAATTACCTGGTAATTAATTCCTTCCAGTGAGATGGAATCTGCATTATAGTAATCTGCATTCTTGGTAAGGTGGAATGCTGTTGCTGCAGGTTCGTAATCATCCATTACGAATGCACCATTTGAAAGGATGGTGTCAGGACTGGTTGCAAATGTATCGCCACATTCATTAAAGAATGCTTCATTTACCGGGTAGAATGTCGGGAAATACATCAGGGATGTAAAGTAGCTGACTGGTACATTCAGTTCAACTTTCAGTGTCTTGTCGTCAACTGCTGTAACACCAAGTTCGCTCTTGTCCATATCACCTGCGATAATCTCTGCTGCATTCTTGATCTGTCCGATATCACTCATCATATAAGAATATTCAGAAGCTACATTTGGGTCTACGGCTCTCTGCCATGCAAATACGAAGTCTGCTGCAGTTACCGGTTCTCCGTTGCTCCAGTTTGCATCTTCACGGATATGGAAAGTGTAAACGGTTCCGTCATCTGAAAGATCATAAGATTCTGCTAATGCTTCTACGGCTTTTCCGTCTGCATCCATCTGCATCAGACCATCTGTATAATCTGCGATAACTTCAAAAGAAGTACCATCTGTTGCGATCTGTGGATCCAGAGATTCTACCGGTGTCTCAACCATGACATTCAGATCTGAAGCCATAGCAGATGCTCCCAGCACACTTGCCGCTGCCATTGTCATTACAACAGCGCTTTTAAGTTTATTCATAATATCTCTCCTTCCGTGTACGCTTCTCCTGTACATTTGTTTGCGTACAACATATTACATTTATTATATCTAATATGGAGAGATTTGTCTAATTCAAATACTTTATCGCGTTAATGCATTCTATGCATAAAGTATCATATCATCTTCGTTTTTTACGTACAGAGTATCCGAATGTCCCAATTGTTTCCCCAAGTGTCTTATATTCTCCATGGGAATATGCCATCAGACCGGTGTCGTTCAGATGAAACTTCCCTTTCTCATCCAGGTAGGATTCGTCTACATGTACCTGCAGTACTTCTGCCACAAACATATGATGAGACCCCAGTTCCAGAATGTTCTTCACCCTGCATTCTATATTAACCGGGCACTCAGCAATACCAGGAGCATGAATCTGTACCGACGGTTCTTCCGTAAGGTGCATTTCCTTGAATTTATCCACATCCCGTCCTGAACGGACACCACAGTAATCCGTTGCCTTCGCCAACTTCTCCGTGGTTAGATTCACAACAAATTCTCCGGTCTCACGGATGATATCGTAGGAATAGCGCTCCGGTCTGACGGAAATATACAGCATGGCCGGGTTCGTACAGACTGTTCCTGTCCATGCAATCGTAATAATATTTGCTTTTTCTCCCGGGCGCTGGCAGCTTACCATCACTGCCGGAAGCGGATAAACCATATTTCCTGCTTTCCAAATCTGTTTTGACATAATCTTTCTTTCTATTTCTGTAATTTACTTAACAGGCTCGGTATGAGCTGTTTCTTTCTGGAAATCACATTCGGCAGTATGACGGAGCCTTCCTCCACCTCAACGCCAAATGCCTCTTTTGCTGTCCGTTCAGCCCCATCGCCTTCGCACAGCAATTCTGTGGTCTCGCTCATGATATCTGTGAGCATAAAGAACAGCATATTCAGTCCCTGCTCTTTTCTGGCCTTTTTCAGATATTCTTTTAGCTTACTCTTGGCAATATCCAGATCTGTCTTCGCCATACAGCTGATCTGTGCCACTCCCACACTCATCTTCTCTACTTCATAGACCTTGAAGTCCTGGAAAAAGATCTGTTCTGCTGTCTTGCTCTTCATATTGCTTCCGGCTTCGAACATTTCCAAGGCGAATTTCTCACAGTCAATACCAGCCAGCTGTGCCAGATATCTTGCTGCATCGCAATCCACCGACGTACAGGTCGGAGAACGGAATAGCAGTGTATCTGAAATAATCGCTGCACACAAAAGCCCTGCAATATACGATGGGATCTCGATTCCCTTTTCCACAAACATCTGATAAATAATCGTTGCCGTGCATCCCACTGGCTGATTACGGAAGAACACCGGCATTACCGTCTCCAGAGATCCCAGTCTGTGATGATCGATAATCTCCAGAATCTGTGCATCTTCGATATGATCCACTGCCTGTGTTGCCTCATTATGATCCACCAGAATCAGTCTGCGCTTCTTGATACCCAACAGATTTCGTCTGGAAATGGTACCCACATACTGTTCCTTTTTATCCAGGATCGGGAAATCACGGTGCCGTTTGCTGGCCATGATATCCTTGATATCATCTGTAAAATCATCCTCATGAAACAGGATCAGATCTTCCGCCTTCATAAAATAGCTGATCGGCATACTCTGATTGATCAGATGCGCTACTGTATAGGTATCATATGGTGTGGCAATAATCGTACAGTTCTTCTCCCGGCCAAGGATCTGAATGGTCTTGGTCACTTTGGCATCTCCACAGAGAATAATACAGCCTGCATTCATCTCGATGGCACAGAGCTGTGTCTCATAGCGATTGCCCAGGATAACCATATCATTTGGTTCTATGTAAGACTCCATCACTTCCGGACTGGAAGCTGCTACCACAACTTTCCCTTTGTCAAAATAGGCCTCTTCGTCTCCCACATAGAGCGTACCGTCCAGTGTTTCCAGAATATTCTTATACTGCGTATGAGCCTTAGAAAGAATAGCACTGTCAATGACCGCCATATAGGATCTCGCAATATCACCAATGCTGATCAAACCTTCCAGCATGTTATCATCCGTCACAATCGGAAGGGTGCCCTTGGTCTCGTTCAGGATCGTCCATGCATTCTTCAGAGAAATGCTTTTCTTCACACCTTCTGTATGACGAATCTCCATGTCGCTGACCTTCGTCTTCACATTCGGCACATACCCTGGTGTCTCCATCTGAAATCTGTTCAGTACATACTGTGTCTCAGTACTGATACTGCCTGCCCGTTTCGGTACAAATTCTCCATCATCTGTCTGATTCTTCAAATATGCATATGCGATCGCCGAACAGATCGAATCTGTATCCGGATTCTTATGACCTATCACATAAATCTGATTCTTTGTGTTCTCTTCCATACACCCTCCTGCATTTTTCTTTTGCCGCCATCAAAAGAATCATTGCTCCATAACTACAATATACCATACATACGATTTCATCTGTGAAATTTTTTTCTTTGTTTTTCATTTTGTACTCTTCATTTTGCATTCCCTGTTCCAGAAAAAAGTCCTTAAAAATGAGGAGTGCCCCCGATGTCTGGTACACCGGAGGCAATTATGAAAAAATTTATCTATTTGTCTGTTCCATCTTTTGTGACTGTCTATATGATAACAAGTAATTATGAACATTCTATGAATATTTTATAATTTTCTTGTTATTTTTTATATTTTTTTTCATTGTCTTGATATTTTTTTGTAAATTATAACCAGATCAACATGTGTTTTTCTCGCTTTCTGGAGTCTTATTCTTCTTCCTGGGAGGTCAGTAGCCCCGGATTTCACAGCTTGTTTCTCCTCCGGCCCCTTTATCCCTCGTTCCGGGCGCTCCATAGACCCCGGATCTCACAACTTGCTTCTTCTCCGGCGCCTTTACTCCCAGCATCAATTTTTATTGCAAGAAGCGCCTCCGATGCATACCGCATCAGAGACGCTTCTGAATAGTCCCATATATTCTTGGTCATTTAGGAAATTCGTATCTATTCCGTACAGACCGAATAATTAAGAAAGTTTGATGTTTGCAAATAAGGATCCCAGATTGGTTGTTAATTCTTCTGTTTCCGGCAATTCAATGGTTTCTTCCTGAATCTCTTCTGCTGCCACATCCTGCAGAGCTTTCATGCTCAGGCTCAGCTTGCCGTCTTTTACTGCGATTACTTTTACTTTTACTTCATCGCCTACGTGAAGTACCGCTGCCGGAGTCTTGATTCTCTTTTCGCAAATCTGTGAAATGTGTACCAGACCGGTAAGCCCATTACCCAGATCAATAAATGCGCCATATGGCTGAATGGATTCTATCTTTCCTTCTGTTACCAGTCCAACCTGCACATTGGAAATTCTCGCTTTCTTTTCTTCTGCTTCTTTTTCACGCAGAATCTCTTTCGCAGAAAGTACCAGTTTACCATCTTCTTCATCCACGGTAATCACACGTACTTCCAGTTCTTTTCCCAGCCAGTCATTCAGATCATCATCTTCTACATAATCCAGTGCCAGCTTGGATGCCGGAATGAATCCACGGATATCCTCTACATAAGCGATCACACCTGATTTTACAATACCTGCTACTTTTACGCGAATATTGCTCTGTGTCTCTTTCAGGCTTCTTAACTTGTCCCATGCTACCAGGTTCGCAGCGTCTTTCTTCGATAACATGATCTGCCCCTGTCCGCCGTCTCTTCTGACAACAGTTGCTGAGATCTCATCTCCTACCTGTACTGCTTCTTTTAAGTTCAGCGTTGGATCTGCACTGAAATCTTCTCGTCTGATTACACCTTCCGTATAATATTTCAGATCCAGGACTACCTCATCCTCAGTTACATCGATTACGGTACCTGTGATCACATCACCTTCATGTATCTGTTTCAAAGATGCATTCAGTTCTTCTTCAAAATCGGCCATGCTCTCTGTCGGAGCTGCCGTCTCCTTTTTCTCTGTAAGTTCCTGTCTTTCTTCTGCCATCGTGCTTATCCTCCCGCGACCATTGTTTTATTTCAGGGATCACCCTCAAACAGAAAAATTATACCATTTTTAAGGGTTGCCCGTCAATTGCATCAGCATATATAGAGTCCTTTCCACCCCGTCCCCTTTTCTTCATTGCAAAAGGTGCTGCATCGGAAAATGCAACACCTTTTCATTAACTTTATTATTTCGTCGGTGCATGAAACCAGAAAATTGTCAATGGATCATTTTTATCATCGCATTTTACAGTGTGTTCCACACCCGCAGGAGCAATAAATGAAGTATGAGGCGTCAAGCGAAATTCTTGATTTCCAACTCTGGCCCATCCGCTTCCAGAGAGAACACAAAACCCCTCCTGATCATCATGAGTTTCCGGTGTTCTATAGTCTTCTAACTTATTATAGCTAATCCCCATGTGCACACCATTCACACATCCGTTTTCTGCTCCGGCCAATCGCCAGGAGCCATGCTCCTCTTCTCCATGATGAACTTCTACTTCATCCTGTCTGACATAGTAATTCATTATTATGCCCCTTTCTATTCTTCTACAGATTTATTTTTGTGATCGCCTTGCAGATTCGAAAAAGTATATGGCAACACAATGTCTTTTGCCCGTCCGGCGCTTCCAGATAATTCAATCCAGTGCATTAATAAGTTTTTACAGGACAGCTCAGCTGCTTGAATCGTACTTATATAATCTTCTCCTGCCAGAGCCGCTTCTGTTGCGCCTTTTTTGGCTGCTTCCTGAAGATCCGTTGCAAGATTTATTTTATTTATTCCCGCTTTCACTGCCGCAATGATATTTTCATCGCCAGAACCAGATCCTCCATGCAATGCAATTGGCATATTTCCTGTTGCTTTTTTTATTTCTTTAAGTAATTCAAAATTTATATGCGGTACAAAGCCATCCGGATACTTTCCATGAGCGGTTCCAATCGCTACTGCAAGACAATCCACACCAGTTTCTTTTGCAAAATATGCTGCATCTTCCGGTCTTGTATACAGGGATTCATCTCGTCCGTCCAGTGCAGCAGCCTGTCCTACATGTCCGATTTCTCCTTCTACTCCCACCTGGATTGAGTGACAAATCTCCACTATTTCCTTTGTCTTACTAATATTCTCTTCCATAGAATACTGCGAACCATCCAACATGATTGAAGAAAAACCATTGTGAAGTGCATAAGCCACTTTGCAAATATCTTTTCCATGATCCAGGCATAATGCGATCGGCACATCAGTTTCCTCTGCCAAACGTCTAATCATCGGAACCATTAATTCCGGTGTAGAATGCTTTGCCATTGCTCCAGCCCCAAGAATAA
>OLPV01001746.1_pt1 | contig 15584 bp, 13 predicted proteins | sample 1671961 | NCBI WGS metagenome assembly OLPV01 (sample SAMEA3136630, study PRJEB25190) | human gut metagenome | biome: human gut; feature: human-associated habitat; material: faeces | place: Austria | collected 2013
ATGATTACGTCCCAAATATGAATGCAAAAAATCTCGCACAGAACCATTCCAGACTCATCGGAATTGTATTAAAAAGGCGAAAGGATAAATACGAGAATATCTTCACAGATCCATTTCACGGCGAACTGCTGGGAGCTCTGGAATCTGCTATTCGTGAGCAGGGGTATTATATGATGATTTATATTTCTGAAGATATTGAAGAAATTGTGCGCAATATAGTAGGCTGGAACACTGAAGGACTGATTCTCATCGGTATGCTCCACGACGATTATCTCAAAATCAGAAGTAAGTACAAAAAACCTGCTGTCCTTATCGACAGTTACACTCCAAAGAATATTGCCAGATACGTTAATATCGGTCTTGACGATGAAGAAGGCGGATACCTGATGACAAAGTATCTTCTTGACTGCGGTCACAGAAAAATCGCATTTCTTGCCGACAATATGGAAGGTGTAGACTATATCCGATACACCGGGCATCAGCGGGCACTTCAGGAATACGGACTGGATATTGATCTGGATAATCTGATTGTGATCCGCCCTTCCAAATATGAACGTCAGGGAAGTATGGAGGAGATTTATGCAGTCGCACACAAGTTCACTGCCTTTATGTGCTGTTCCGATTATTACGCAGTTACCCTGATGAAATATCTCAAAGCCAAAGGGATCCGCTTTCCGGAAGATCTCTCCATCACCGGATTTGATGATAATCTGTATGCGCAGCTTGCTTGTCCTTCACTCACCACTATTCATCAGGATATCTTCCAGCGCGGAACCATTGCCGCAGAATATCTGTTCAAAATGATTGATGGCTGGAATCCAAAAACAACGAACCTTTCTCTTCCGGTCAGACTTGTAGTACGTGACAGCGTAAAGCTTCTGAATCCCCCTGAAGATGATTCCTCCGATGACAGTTCAGCTTTATAAGGCACTCAGGGATATCTGTCACAGGATTTCACGCTCTAATGAGCCGGGAGCAATATGCATTATTTACAAGGATTTCTATAGAAGATTGCTATAATTCATAGATACAAAAAGAACGAAAATCCAAGTACTCATACCTGGATTTCCGTTCTTTTTTCTTCTGCTACATCTCAATAACAAGGAACTGATAACCCTGCAGTTCAATCTTATTTCCATCCATAGCTACATTGTCATAGTTATTGATCAGAACCTTCTTACACTCTCCTGCAAGTTCAATGGTCTGTGGCTCTTTCTGGTAATTACCAACTACAAGAAGAGTCTTATCCCCTTTACGATAGTATGCCATCAGATTATGTACATCTTCCCATACAGGTTCCAGTTCTCCGTAAACAACAGTCTCTTTGTATTCCGGATCCTTACGCAGTGCGATAAGTTTCTTATAGAAACTTCTCACAGATTCCGGATCATTCATCTGGCTCTCTGCATTGATCTTTGTATAATTCGCATTGACCTTCAGCCATGGTTTACCTGTCGTAAATCCTGCATTCTCACCATCTGTCCACTGCATCGGTGTTCTGGCATTATCGCGGCTGAATCTGGAAACAGCTTTCAGCGCTTCCTCAGGTGTACATCCTGCTTCCAGAGCTACCTTGTACTCATCCAGACTGGAAATATCATCTACCTGATCGATAGATTCAAACTTCACATTCTCCATACCAAGTTCCTGTCCCTGGTAGATAAACGGAAGTCCGCGAAGCATAAAGTTCAGACCGCCAAGCATTTTCTTACTTGCGTCACAGCAGTCACCTTCCGGGATATATCTGCTGACACCACGAGGCTCGTCATGATTTTCAATAATATTGGAAACAAATCCGATATCGCCAATTTTTCTCTGTGTTGTAAAGCAACATTTCTTGTAGGCATCCGGAGTAATCTGTTTGCAGTCATACCATCCCTTGTCAGATGCCCCCCAGATAGTCTCTTCGAAGTCAAACATACTGGAGAAATATCCATTATCGCCGATGAAATCCGGAATCTCTTCATCCTTCTCATCGAAAACTTCACCGACAGAGAATGCATCGTATTTCTTAAAGGTGCGGTCTCTCATCTCGCCAAGGAAGTCGCCGATTCCCTTTGCTTCTTTCAGCATCTTCCTGATACTGCAAAGACCGTCTTCACGATCCGGCTCATAGTCATGCATCGGAAGTGCTTTCTTGATATTGATAATCGCATCAATACGGAATCCACCAAGACCTTTATCCAGCCACCAGTTGATATTCTTATAAACTTCTTCCCGTACTTCCGGGTTCTCCCAGTTCAAATCTGGCTGTTTCTTATGGAAAACATGCAGATACTGTTTATTTGTTCCTGGAAGATCTTCCCATACAGGTCCGCCGAAATAAGAACGCCAGTTAGTTGGAAGTTCTCCTTCTTTCTTGTCACGCAGATAGAAGAAATTACCATATTTACCATCCGGATCCTCACATGCTTTTTTAAACCATTCATGTTCATCAGAACAGTGGTTTACAACAAGATCCATCAGAATGTACATATCTCTCTTCTTAGCCTCAGCAATCAGTTCATCCATATCTGCCATGGTTCCGAAGCGAGGATCAATATCATAATAATCTGAAATATCATATCCCTGATCAGCTAACGGAGAGCGGTAGCAGGGGGAAAGCCAGATAATGTCAACTCCCAGATCTTTCAGATAGTCAAGCTTCTCAATAACACCTCTCAGATCTCCAATTCCATCTCCATTGGTATCATAAAAACTCTTCGGGTAAATCTGATAAGCAACCTTTTCATTCCACCATTTCTTTACCATTGTAAAAATCCTCCTGTGTTTTTTATTAACCGGCGCTATTGTCTGCTTTGTTCCCAGTATTATGCCTCTTACCTTTAGCGCCTAAGGTCTCTTTTTCATTTACGGCAATTATATCAGAATCCAAGGCTTCTGTCTTATCTTTTTTTGATAAAAAAATACAAAATTTTGACTTTTTTATATTACCGGCATTCTTATTTACTGTGTTTCTTTTAATGAATGTCTGCGGTACTGTAACGGCGTTGTTGACGTATATTTTCTGAACTCTCTCAGGAAATTTCCCAGATTATTATATCCACATTCCAGACAGATTTCCGTAACTGTAAGATCAGACTCTTTCAGATAATGAATGGCCTTTTTTATCCTGTACTCATTCACATATTCCATAGGCGAACGCCCAATCACCTTCTTGAAAAATCTGCAGAAATACTGCTCATTCATCCCGATCAGTCCTGCCAGATCACGTATATAAATTTTCTCTTTGTAATTCTCCTGTATGTAAGTCAGTGTTGTCTTGATCGTCTCAATCCTGTGGTCATGATTCTTCTCCGTTACCTCAAATAGATTATTCGCAGACAGAACTGCCAGAATCCGAAGCAGCGCTGATTTAATAAACAACTGTCGGGTGATATCATCCGTAACCGCCTCGCCGTCATAATAATTCTCCCGGAAAGAATCTCCTCCAAATACATTACGGATTTCTTCATAAGATTTTCTTACCGGTTCAAATGCCGGTTCATTCTTTCGCAGACATCTCGGAAACTGGATACTGCCATTTTGTACCGGCTGGATCAGATTCGTCTGAATCTGATCCAAAGCATATGCAGAGCTTAGCATATCCATATGAAAAACCACCGCATTTTCCACACAGCCGCCGTTTTTTTCAACAGAAATACTGTGAAGTTCCCCGGGATTAATAACATAAAAACATTCCTCTGAAATGTTGAAACGTTCCATATTTACTTCCAGACAGAACTCTCCACCCGAAAAATAAAGCAGTTCTACTTCTTCATGCCAGTGGTGTTTCACCATATTCCCTTTTATCCTTGTTCCTGTCTGGTAAAATGCACAGGGAAAGTCCTGCGTACCATGGACACGTATTTCCTTTAAAGTTGATGGTTGTTGATTCTGCATGAAGCTGCCTCCTGTTGTCATTGTTATTGTTATTATAAATCCGGCATCAAAAATCCGCAACTAAAAAGGACATCCGAAGATGCCTTTTTAATAGTAAGTATTTATACAATTTTGTGCCTGCTCAAAGAAACTGTCCTCTTCACATTGCCCAAGAACATATCCCTGAAACAGTTTTCCCATATCTGAGACAGCACCCATGGAATTTTCACATAACGGACGTGCATTCAATGTATATTCCCGGAGATATTTCCGTATCATATCTATTCCTTCCAGATCAATATCCTCATTTTCGATCACATCCACTCTGGCAGGATAACTTTTCATTATTTTTGCATATTCAGTACTGCCTTCATAACCGGCTGCATACTGAAGAAATCTGACAGCTGCATCTTTATTTTCTGAAGCATTGTTCAAAACATACTGCCAGGTTGCAATATTAGTGGCTTTTTTCTTATGAAGCACGGGAAGCGGTGCCATATGTATTTTATTTTTCCCATATACATCAGCATCAAGAAATGTACCCAGAGCACTCGTATACATAAAAACACATCCATATTTTCCCCTGATAAATTTCTCTTCCATCTGCTCATACTGATCTACAAACTGTGCAGGCGATGTATTTTTCTCATCCAGCATACTTTTCATATATCTGGCTGCATCTTTGGTTTTCGGATCAGTCCAGTCGAAATAATCGCCACCCCAGAAATTCACAAATTGCGAAAGACTGTTATAAACATGTGTATTTTCCCATGCATCTCCATAAGCGTACTGATCCGGATTTTTCAAACTCTTCTGCAGAATATCAAAATCACCGGTATTCTTTATCTCATCGAGTCCTGCCTGTTTCAGCAACTCCTGATTTACCCAGAACATCATAATATCCATCTGAAAAGGGACAGAATATATATGTCCATTCTCTTCACAAATGCTTTCCAGATACTTCTGCGGAAAGCTGTCTCTTACTTCTTCTGTCATAACGTTTTTTTTCCAGTGGTTCCAGATATCCCTTATGCTTAAACTCAGAAATCATCTCATCATTCACGGAAATCAAATCAATATTTTTGTCCCCCGAAGCCAGGATCGTGGATATTTTTGCCTGCCGATTATCCGCATTGGACGGACATTTTTCCACAGTGATTTCCATATCAAGTTTTTTTTCTGTTTCCTCGATAAAATCCTGAAATCTTTTATTATCTGCATCAATATGCATGATTGTCAGCTTTTGTTTGTCTTCGTGAAACGACGATGAGGGGAGCTTAGATAAGCTCCCCGTATCTCCACATCCTGTAATAAGCAAACATACTGCAGTTATGAAAATTACAACACTTTTTTTCAAGCATTTCACCTCTGTTTTTTATCTTGGCCATCTGTCCTCTTTTGACATCAATGGTGCAAACGGTGCATGTGGGTGTGTCTGATACCAGTAAGCCACGCTTGCCACATCATCCTGACGTTCAAATAATCCTCTGTAACCTACTCCAATCTGCTGAATGGTCACACGCAGATCCTCATCAAAACAAATCGGATCCTGAATATGCCAGCGATAGAAACCTCTCATCGGCGGACAGTCATCATTATGATAGAAATTATGGATCAGCTCATCATGAGCAGAATAGTATGGGTAGCCCAGATATGGTGTATTATAATTTTGTTCCACAGTCTTTCCGTCCACCTGCTTTGCAAAACTCCAGGAGCCTCCAAAATAATCTTCTGTTCCGGTTCCGCAGATTGTGGGATATTCATCATCACCGTCAATATAGAATTTCATTTCACCTTCGCCCCACCAGTAACGTTCCAGTGTGGTAAGTGCAATATAAGTTCCTACATAATGACCTTTTCCTTTTACTCCGTCAAGGATTGTATAATCTTTCTGCTTCTCTGTCAGTCGCTCTCGCCTCCACTGTGCATGGAAATAAGTAATATCATCCGGAAGCTCATCATACAGACAGTAATCTACCTGATAGAAAAATGCCGGAATTTTATTTGCATGCTGATTTTCCAGAGTAATTTTTGCTTTTTTCTTAAACGGCATCGGGAAGTAACAGTTAAATCCTCTGCTTGGCACCACTGCCATTGGGACAGAATTTACAATACACTCTCTTCCAAAACCACAGCAAAAGAAATCTCCGAGAGGACTTTCCACAGATGGTGTTTCCTCATCATCCCAGTACATACGGATGACCAGATCTCTCAATACAAAACAATCTGCATCGGTTGTCTTATTATCCACTGTGATCCAGATATGATTGATCTCACCAGGACCTTCCATCTCTGCAAGAGTTACAGTTGCACCTGGCTCAATATCATTCAGGCAGGGACTTCCTTTTCTGGACGGTCCCAGATGGCTCGCTGCCATTCCACCTTTACCTTTTTCTCCATGTGGATTCTCTGCATTGATTGCACGGCTTCTTCCATGTTTTGCCAGAGCAATTCCACCAAGTCCACCTTTAAATGACTGATACATAATGTTTTCCTCCAATATTCTTAGCATTCAGATAATCAGGCTTTTACTCCTCCTGCCATTATACCATCCATGATCTGTTTTTCAAAGACTGCAACAAAAATAATAATCGGTAAAAGAATAATCCATCCCATTGCACTTACCAGATCCCACGGAACTCCATACATGTTGTCACGCAGTGGAAGCTGTACAATGGAAACGGAAAGAACCTGAATACCATTTGAATAAAACAACGGTGTGAAGAAGTTATTCAGGCAGGTAATAAAGTTGATAATACATACAGTTGCGATTGCAGGTTTCATAAGAGGCAATACGATTGTAAAAAGTCTCTGTGAAAAAGTTGCACCGTCAATCGCTGCTGCCTCTTCCAGTGAAATAGGGATTTCCCCCACAAAGTTTCTCAGAATCAGAACCGTAAATGGGATAACAGTACTGATATAAAGCAAAATCAGTCCGGGATATGTATCATATAATTTTACTTTCTGCATGAACTCATATAATGGTCTTGCTGTAACAACTTCAGGAATTAACATAGTTGCAATAATAAATGCAAAAGCAATATTGATTCCTTTTGTAGTGAAACGTGAGAATCCGTATGCAGCCATTGCACAGAGTACAGTACTGATAACCAGTGTAAGACCTACGATCAATACTGTATTTCCCACTTTTGATAAAAGTCCTACGTTCTCGATCAGAAACTTATAGCTTTCCAGTGTCGGATGATCCGGCAGATAATCAATCGGTGTTTTGAATAATTCTCCGGAAGGTGTAATAGAGGAAATAAAAATCCAGTATACCGGAAACAGGATAATAAATGAGACAATTGCAAACAGTACCCATCTTCCACCTGCCATTACACCATGATATATGTTATATTTTCTTGAATCTTTTTTCATGGTATTTCCTCCTTTAGTTATCAATCTTGTTCATAACACGTATATTCAGCCAGCTGAATACTGCCATTACAACAAACAGTAACATTGCCAGTGCAGATGCATAACCGACATTCAGATTTGTAAACGCCTCTGTCGTGATTCTGTATGCGATCAGTGCCGTATCTTCTCCAGGATCACCTGAAGTCATAGAATATACAATATCAAAGGTTGTCAGTCTCCATAAAGTAAATGGAATAGATAAAGTCAGTACATTTTTCAGTATCAACGGTAATGTAATTCTGAAGAAACACTGGATTCCATTTGCACCGTCTACTTTTGCGGCTTCATAGATATCACCCGAAATAAACTGCAGACCGGATAATACAAGAATCGCAAAGAACGGAAGATCTTTCCACAGATCCACGGCAATTACAGCAGCTCTTGCAGATCCTGTATTGATCAGCCAGCTATTCTGGTATCCATGGACAAACAATCTGATAAAGTCATTGATCAGACCATAATCATTATTAAATGCCCATTTTGCAGCCATACCTACAACAACTGCCGGCATTGCCCAGGGAATCAGTACAATCGTACGAAGAAAACGACGTCCCTTAAATTTCATATTTAATATCAGAGCAAGACCTACGCCTAATATTACATGGAATATCATTGATACTACTACAAAAATCACTGTAAAACGTATAGATGTAAGCACTTTGGGATCTGAAAAAATTTTCAGGTAATTCTGAATTCCACAGAATTCATTAATTCCGGACAGAATTTTAATATCAAAAAAACTATTTCTAACTGTCATTAAAATCGGATACAAAGTCGTAAATCCACGAATAATAACCACAGGTAACACCAACAGCCACGGAATCCATTTCATTGATTTTTTACTGATTGTCACAGGTACTCCCTCCTTCATATCTTTAAGCACAGGTATAAAGCAGATTTTTCTGCTTTATACCTTCATTTATTATGTCAGTTTTTATGTGTCAGTATTTCAAAAGACTTTAAACGAATACCGTTTTTACTGATATGTATCAACGACTTCCTGTGCTTTTTTACAGAACTCATCTACTGTGATCTCATCTTTCATGCAGGACTGGAAGATAGTTCCCATATCACTGATGAACTCCATTGTCTGTGCTACCAGCGGACGTCCCTGTACGTTGCACTCTTCTGCATACTGGCTGTACATTTCTTTTGCAGGATCAGTATCCGGAACAACTTTTTCTGCAACATCCTTTCTTGCAGGATATCTGTCAAATGCTTTATAGGATGCTTCCATTCCACCTTCATCTGCCATATACTGCAGGAATTTAATGGCTGCATCTTTGTTTTTGGATGCACTGTTCAGCACATAGTTCCAGGAATCTGTAAAGATTGCTCGCTCTCCATTGCCGCTGAAATCAGGTACCATTGCCATGTGGATCTTGTCAGCTCCCAGCATATCTGCCTTTGCATAATCCGTACCTAAGCCCCACATAAACCAGCATCCGTATTTGCCATCATTGATTTTTGGATTCATCTGATCATATTTATCTGCGATCTGATCAACAGGTGTTTCTTTGTTGGCAACCAGATCATGAAGGAACTGAATTGCTTCTTTATTTTCTTCTTTTGTCCAGTCGAAGTAGTCACCGCCAAACATATTTACAAACTGTGCAATTTCATTAGATGCATATGTCTTTTCCCAGGAACCGCCGTATCCGAAACGTCCATCTTTTGAAACTGCTTCCATGTATTTCATGAAATCTTCTTTTGTATCAATGGATTCGATTCCCACCTCATCCATAATTTCCTGATTTACCCAAAATGCAAGATATCCTGTATATCCCGGAACTCCTACAATATTTCCATCCTTATCTGTGATCATATCCTGAATATACCCCTGCGCAAACTGATCAATGATATCATCTGTCATAACCGTGTCATTCAGACCTTCCAGCCATCCGGAATTCTTGAATGCAGCACTCATTTCATCGTTGATTTCGACAATGTCTACGGAAGAATCTCCTGTAGAAAGAATCGTTGTAATCTTCTGCTGACGTGTGTCTGTATCTGTCGGAGCTGCAATAACATTGATATTTAAACCCGTTGCCTCCTCTACATTTGCAAGCCAGTCATCAAAATCCGGGTCAGTAGTGTTAACGCTGTATAAAGTAAGATCATATTTCTCCTCTGCTGATACACTTACAACATTCCCCATCATTCCTGCCACCATTGTTGCAGCTAAAACTGCACTTAACACTTTTTTCCTCATATTCTCTCCTTTTCCGAACAGTTCTCTCGCATCAACTGTTCTGTGTTATTTGGTAATTAAAGAATAACAAAAACACTCTTTTTACTAAATACAATTTCTTTTGATTGATTTATATTATTTTTCGTTCTATTGTTTTTTTCATTCTGATTTTTTATAATACAGATAGCAGATGAACACTGTGTTGCATCTTTACAGAATTGCTGTATAATATGGCAATCTTCAAAAAGATACCTGATAAAATCAAACCTATTCATATAAGGAGTATTATGTGTAATGAAACTCAACTTGAAAAAAATAAATTATCATAAATGGATTCCTTCCAGATTTTCCTCATTTCAGGCAAAACTCCTGATTGCCTTTCTGGTTGCAACCCTGCTTCCTCTGACACTTGTTGCACTGGTCAGTTACCATGTTTCCTATAATCTTGCCAGAGACCGAATCACAAACTCTGCATTGATGTCTGATGAACAGCTTATTTTTCAGCTAAACAGCCGTCTGAACCAGACCGAAAACGTTGCTGACACCATCCAGTATCAGATGTACGCTTTTGAACACTCTTCCCCAGATCAGGTTGGCACCATGCAGGCATTAACATCCATGAGAAGCAATATTTCATTATATAAATCTACATTTGATTTCTTTCATATATATGTTTTTTTAAAACCGGAACAAACCGGAGCTGATGAGGGTATATATTTCTTTTCCACAGATAAACTTTTCAATTATGGAATCAGCGAATCTGAATTACATTCCATAGGTTCTTCTTCCCTGTGGCGGTTAAAGAAAAATACCACCTTACCCAGAGTTATATCTGCTTCCAAAAGAAGCGCAAATACACTGCTGTGTTTTCGTGCTCTTCAGGACAAATCCAGCAATGTTCTCGAATATGCTTATTGTATTGCACTTGACTGCGATGAATTTTCCCGGTATCTTCAGACTTCTGCTTCTGATACCGCAATTTCCAGTTACATTCTGACACCACAGGGACAAATTGCAGCTCACAGTGATTCTTCCCGTAATCAGACCTGGATTTCAGATTCAATAAAACAGATGTTTCTGGAAAATACCAATTCCTTCTTTAAAGACAATGACATCTACTATAACTGCCGCACTCTGGATAACGGTTGGCTGCATATTACGGAAATCCCGGAAAACTATATCAAAAGCAATACACAGGTACTGATCAAAACACTGTTGATCACTGTAATTATTTCTCTGCCGCTGACTATTTTTATTGTAATCCTTTTTTCCAGGAAACTGACAAGCAGAATTGCCGCACTGTCCTATGCCATGGAATCCTTTCATCTCGGACATGATCCGGAGCACCTTTCCATCATCACACTCCCGCATCCGGCCGATGCTTCCAATTATGATGAAATAGACAATCTGGGGATTACCTTTGAAGATATGCAGCACACAATTGCCCAGAATCTGAAATCAATTGTCAGTCTCTCCATTAATGAAGAACGGCTGAAATATCAGTTATTACAATCACAGATCAATCCACATTTTCTCTACAATATCCTTGGAACCATCCGAACCTGCCAGGCACTTGGCAAATTGGATATTGCAGATCAGATGCTGACAAATCTGACTGCCTTTTACCGACTGACGCTGAGAAAATCAAAAGAACTGATACCGATCAAAGACGAACTGGAAATTGCCCGCCTGTATCTGGAAATGGAGAAACTCTGCCATAAAGATAATCTTAACTGGGAGATCAATGCCGAAGACGGAATAGAAAATTTCACGATCTGCAAATTTACATTACAGCCATTCCTGGAGAATTCTATCCTGCACGGTCTTTCAGCCGATACACCTGAAGTTTTTATTTCCATTCAGGTACTCTACGGTGATGATACCGTAGTGATATCCATTGAAGACAATGGAGCCGGAATGTCTCCGGAGACACTGGAACAGCTCCGATATGCCATAGACAACAAAGTCATAAATTACGAAAAACATTTTGGAATTTCAAATGTAAGCGCCCGCATTTCCAATCCTTTGTACGGTAACGGCTCTGTGCGTATTGACAGCCATCCCGGAAACGGTACCTATGTCACAATTGAATTTCAACAAATGGAGGATACAGATGAGGAAAATAATGATTGTAGATGACAATTATCTGTCAGCAGAAGGAATTGAAAAGAACATAGACTGGGAAGTTCTGAACGCAGAAATCGTACATATCTGCTACAACGGAACCTCTGCGATAGACGCTATGAAAAAAGAACCTGTAGATTTGATCATCTCAGATATTGAAATGCCGGATCTGGACGGAATTTCAATGAGCAGGCAAGCACTGGATATTAATCCAATGGTAAAAATCATACTGATCAGTGCCTATGATAAATTTGAATATGCAAGACGCGCTCTGCTTCTTGGTGCATTGGATTATATTGAAAAACCTCTGGATTACGCATATCTGATCCAGAAAGTAAAAAATGCTTTTGCCCTGATGGAACGTGAGCAGAAAAATCTGCAGTTGCTTAAACAGAGCAGGCCTTTGCTTATCGAAAAATTTTTCCGTGATATCACTCACCGTTCCAGGCAGGAGGCTTCCTATCGTCTCAAACCTTATCTGAACTACCTGAACCTTAAACTGGATTATGATTTTTATAACGTAGTGATTCTTGAACTGGAAAATGCACAGTCTCTCAGGGATTCCTATGGCATTGAGAAATTTCAGATGGAACTGCTGAATCTTCGTGATCTGATCACAGAACAAACCTCAGAATTAAATTATATTTATCCCCTGCAGGATATTGATGGTTATCTGTGTGTGATCGGACAAAGCGGCTGCCAGTCCGGAAATTTTCGCCAGCTTACCTATAAAATCATTTCTGCACTTGTAGATAACTGCAATTCACAGGGACTGGTTCTGAATGCCGGAATCGGTGCCATTGTACAGGATCTGTGGGATCTGAACCGTTCTTATGAAAGTGCAGTTCATGCACTGGATTATCGTTTCTTTTTCCCACACCAGAACGTATTTGACGGACGTGAGGCTCTTGGACATGACTTATCTGCCACTGATTTCTCCGATTCCAGAGAGGAGGAATTAATCCGCCTTCTGTGTAAAAAGGATGTTTCTGCAATTGACTCCTGGTTTCAGGATTTCTCCAGATGGCTTACTGAAAACTTCCGCACCAAAAGTTTCACATTTATCCAGATCTACTCTCTGCTTGGAAGGATTCTGAAGTTTTTCTATGAACTAAACCTGGATACCCATGATCTGGAAGCAAAGATCCTGTATGTATACAATCATCTGGAAGAATTTCATACCACAGAAGAACTATGTGGCTGGCTCAACGAACTCTGCCGCCTTCTCTGCCGGAAACTGGATTCTTCTCTGAATGATTATCACCAGAAATTATGCGAATCTGTAACTTCATATATTGACGAAAACTATGCCAGCAATACTCTGTGCCTGAACGATATCGCCAGCGAAGCCAATGTCAGCCCGGCTTATCTGAGTGCCCTCTTTAAAAAGAAACAGGGCGTGAGTATCAGTGACTATATCACTACTCAGCGAATCAACGCCGCCTGCCGTTATCTTACAGCCACAAACATGACTCTGAAGGAAATCAGTATGAAATGCGGTTACGCCAATCAATATTATTTCAGCACAAGCTTCAAGAAAAAAATGAATGTCACTCCATCTGCATACAGAGATACTCAGACGTCAAAATCTTAGCTTTTACTTGTGTTTCCCTATAACTCCCTGTATAATAAAAAACAATGTCTATTATCATGACATCTTTTTTATATGAGTGCGCAGTCAATTACCTTTTACCGCTACTACATCTGTTTTGCGGAAAACCTGTCAGTGGCAGTTGTGGTAAATGCCAATATACTTATTATAAGGAGATTTAAAATGGGGGTAACTGAAAAAACAGCAATTCTTGTTATCAGCTTCGGTACAAGTTATGAAGAAACACGAAAGAAAACAATTGAACAGATTGAATCTGACCTGCATCATGCATTTGTGGAATATCCGTTATACCGCGCATGGACAAGTCCCCGTATCCGCGCCAAACTCCGGAAGCGGGACGGAATCCACATTATGGATATTGATGAGGCAATGACCCGGCTGAAAGCGGACGGAATTCGAAATGTAATTGTACAGCCAACCTATGTGATCACCGGATTTGAGAGTGATGCTATGAAAGAAAAAGTTCTTGCACATAAAAAGGATTTCGATTCTGTCATTATCTGTGATTCTCTGATGGTTACAAAGCAGGACAAAGAAGAGGTCTGTCAGGCTATGGCACAGGAATATCACCCTGATTCTGATGAAATTCTCTTATTTATGGGACATGGAACAGAGCATGTTGCCAATGAACTTTATCCTGAGATGGACGAACTGTTTAAGCATTTCGGCTATTCCAATATGCATATGGGAACGGTTGAAGGGGATTTCTCCATTGAAAGCTTTCTGGATAAATTAAAAAATCTGCATCCGACTCATGTTCATCTGGCACCTTTTATGATCGTCGCAGGTGATCATGCTACCAATGATATGTCCGGAGAGGACGATGATTCCTGGAAAAGTATTCTGGAAAAAGAGGGATATTCTGTCAAATGTACTCTGAAAGGTCTTGGAGAGATCCAGGCGGTCAGAGATATTTTTATCCGCCATACCAGAGCCGGACTGGACAGACTTTCAGAAATCCAGGCTTAAACACAGCAGGAAATCGAGAGTATATTCAAACCAAAAAGTTAGTGTTCACAACAACACGCTTCGCGGGATATTACCAGTGAACAATAACGTCAAAAGGAGCATACCACATTAAGTTCTTATTAATGTGGCAGCTCCTTTTTGTCTTTCCGTTTTTTTGAATATGTATTTTTCCTGATTATTTAATGACTTCTTTTTTTCTTCTTTTTATTAGGATTATTCAGTACAGACCAGCAGAATGCCTGAACAAGAAGTATTCCGATAAACGCCCCTATACTGTCGATTCCCACATCCTTTACCGCAGGTGTACGGGCATCCACAAAAGACTGATGATACTCATCCAGCCCTGCAAATCCCACACAGACAATTCCCGCAAGAAGCATCAGCCAGATTCCTCTCACACCATAGACATATAATGGAAAAGAAATAGCGATAGCCAGCAGAAAATACTCTGTCATATGTGCCGCTTTTCTCACATAGTAGTGAATTCCATCTGCCTTATAAGCAATCTCTTCACTGCTCAGATTCTCTGACAAAAGCTCGCTCTTCGTTTCTATGATCTCATAACTTATTTTATAGCTCAGATTACCTGAAACTTCACCCGGCTGGGCTGAGAACGAAAAAATGATATACATCATCAGCAGTGCCGGTAAAAAAGACAACGGTTTCAGCAATGTGATCAATATTTTCATTCTTTCTCGTTTTCCCCGTCTTCCTCTTCGTCTTCCAGATTCTTAACCATATTAGCCCTTTCAGCAATGCTCATTGATCTGTTCTGCCCGGATGCATCCTCTTTTTTCAGTTCTCCGCCTGCGGCAGCTTCCATTGCCGCATTCTTCGCCGCTTTTGCTTTCTTGATCTTCTCTTCTGAGAGCATATTTTTAATGCCGAAAAACAGCAGACCAGCACCAATAGCTGCAAATGCAATTCCGGCAAGCATAAATCCCATACTGGTTCCTTCTTCGCCTGTCACATATCCCTTACAGAGACTGTAACTTGTATACAACAGATACACTCCCGCCAGACTCCAGAGTATAAATCTTCCATTGGAGACTTTCTGTTCTTCTGTATCCGGCTCTTCTTCCCCGCTCTTTGCAATTTCCTGCGTATCTTCCTGCTGAATGTCTGCCGGGCTTTGTTCCAGCAGTTCTTCGTTTTCGTTTTTCTCCATAAAAACCTCCTCATATTTATAACTGTTCAACACCTTAACAGATGAAACTATCTTATCATTTTTTCTGTGAACCTCACATGACTGAAGTCACGTGCTTCCAGACGCTTTAGGCGTCAGACTGAATATCGGCGGATACGCCTGTAACTTAGGTGCGCAGTTATGCGCATTTCCCATGCCAGATATGGCTGGTTCCCACATTACAGGTAGTCCGCTGTATATCTGCCTGTATCTATGCTGCTTTT
>OLPV01001749.1_pt1 | contig 15572 bp, 11 predicted proteins | sample 1671961 | NCBI WGS metagenome assembly OLPV01 (sample SAMEA3136630, study PRJEB25190) | human gut metagenome | biome: human gut; feature: human-associated habitat; material: faeces | place: Austria | collected 2013
CCTTTGCCGGTGCCATCGAGCTGGAACACGCCAAGGGCGTCTACGAGCCGGTCACTCAGAAGGGTACTCTCGGCCATGACCCTAAGGAGCCGCTGGACGAGATCATTTTGAAGATCAACGAAAAGTTCAAGGGTGAGTTCACCAATGCCGACCGGGTGCTGCTTACTGCCCTGCATAACCGTCTGCTGGCTGACCCGAAGCTGGCAAAGCTGGCGCGCAGCTCCGACCCGCAGATCTTTACCGAGAGCATCTTCCCCAAAGCCTTTGACACTGCCGCACAGGACAGCTATCTCGAAGCGCAGGACACCTTCTCTTCCCTGTTTGAGGATACCAGCAAGTACAAGGCAATTATGTCAGCTCTGGCAGAGTGGCTGTATGGGGAATTCCGCAAGAAATAAAACCGTTTTCCTTTTTGTTTGCTTAAAACAGCCTGCATCCACGGGATGCAGTTCGAGGGTTTGGGTGTTCCCAACAAGTATTTTGCAAAGCAAAATAAGCAGATGTATATACGTCTGCATTGCTTGCGGGTGCTATGAAACCTCTCAACGTTCTTCCAAAATTTGAAAATCATTTTGCAATCGAGACCGTCCGTTTTCAAGTTCAACTTGAAGCGGGCGGTTATTTTTCTGCACAAAAATTTTCGAGTTTGCAACCGCAGCAAACAGGGCGAGTTGGTACCGCCTCGAAATTTTTGAATCAGATTTTTCAAATCCGACTTCAAAAACACTTGTTGAGCTTCGCCAAAACCCGATATTCAGCACATAAACTGTGCCGACTGCGTATCTTAACAGACGCTGAATAAGCAAATTTCTTGTAGAAAAAAATCGTTTCCAAAAAATCGTCGTTGATTCATTCAATATTGCACAAAACCGGAACTATTACTTCCGGTTTTGAAGGCAAAAAGCGGAAGTATCACTTCCTAAAAAATCGAGCAATTTTATGGTATGCTCTATCTAGAGCCGTTCACAAGAACCGGACCTCCCAGGTCCGGTTTTCTCCCTCAAAACCGGACCTGATACGTCCTAAAAATACTTATTTGATTGTGATAGGCTTTCTACAAGCCTTCATCGAACCTTGAGAACCGAATGACCGTCTGCATGGGATACCCGGCCATGACCCCGCAAGGGAGAGCCGGAAGACGCCGCCGGAAGGGGGCAGGAAATCCATGCGGGGATAACGGCTGAACTACCAATAAATTTTTGAAAGGAGATTTTGCCTATGAAGAAAAACAAGTTTGAATTTATCATTGATTCCGAATTTCAATCTCAGATTCCTGCATTGACCGATGAAGAATTTCAGCAACTGGAAGAAAACATCCTTTCAGAGGGCGAAGTCCTGTCTTCCCTGATCGTCTGGGGCAACATTCTTGTTGATGGTCATAATCGCTATAAGATTCTCCAGCAGCACCCGGAAATTCCTTATACCACCCGTTCGATTTCCTGCACCTGCGAAACCCGTGAAGATGTTCTGGCATGGATCTGCAAACATCAGCTGGGTCGTCGGAATCTGACACCCGAGCAGAAAAAGTTTCTGATTGGAAAGCAGTATCACTCTGAAAAATCCACTCGTGGGGGAAACCATGGCAATCAGTACACGCAGGTGGCAAACTGTCAAATTGACAATTTGCCATCGGTAGAAAACACGACCGAACGAATCGCCAAAGAAAATAATGTAAGTCCCTCTTTTGTAATTCGTGCCGAGCAGTTCATGAAAACCGTTGAGCTGATGGAAAAATACTGCCCCGGCATTCAGGAAGAAATTTTATCCGGCAAACTTAAGCTATCCCAACGAGAGGCTACCATTATCCGTGGAACTCCCACAGAAGCATTGCCCACCGTGGTATCAACGTGGCGAGAGGAAAAGTTAAACGGTAAAACAGACGATAGTGCAGACACCTATGAAAATTTAGAATTGCTTTCCAAGGTCACCGAACGCAATTTCTCTAGTGCTGCCACATCGAAGATCCAAACGGCTGATCCACTCTCGGAGAATCGACCTTTTATTTCATCGGGAAAGCGCAGCACCGAACTCCAGACCATTCGTGAGCTAGGAGAAAAGATGGCAACGGTTGATCATGTCGCCGATGCCGAAGGAATGTTCAGTGAAATCAACAGTGCCTCTGATAGCTTTATTTTCCGTCTTGAACAATGCTTTGCTCTGTATCCCGACTTTCTGACAAATGTAGAGATTGAAGCAAAAGTTATTGCTGCTTTGCAAAAGGCAGAAAGCTATATTGTGCATCTGAAAGAACAGTATCGGCAGCATCTTCTGGAGACTACCAACAGCCAGTAAAATGCTTTCCAAAAATTTGTTTGATGAAAAAACACTGGAGGTGAATTTTATTTCCGACTACCTGACTGTCACTACACCTTTGCCGCAATATCTGCCCTATGCTCGCTTTCTGCTGGATACAGACCTGAGCCACACAGCAAAATTGCTCTACACCCTGCTGCTGGACCGGGCAACACTTTCCCAAAAGAACAACTGGATGGATGAGCGCGGCTTCGTCTATGTGATTTTCCCTCTTTCATCATTGAGCGATGCTCTACGATGCAGCACCATGAGCATTAAACGTGCGTTGCGTTCACTGGAAGATGCCGATTTGATTGAGCGCAGAAGAGGTCGCATTACTGTGCCCAACAGCATCTTTGTAAAAGTTCCGACAGTGCAAAAATGTTCCCCTGCATGGAACGATTTTGTTCCATCCGATGGAACAGAAATGATATCTTCCATGGAACAAAAGTGTTCCACTAACCAACGTTATAAGAACAACCTGAAAGATAGCCACCTGATAAAAACAACAGCCGCCCCTTTAACCTTTGGAGAATATCACAATGTCTTTCTGACGGAAAAAGAGTACAAGCAACTCAAAGCCGATTTCTTCGGGCTGGATAGCCTGATCGAACAGCTTTCAGCTTATATCCAGTCCACCGGCAAAAAATATGCCGACCATGCCGCTACCCTGCGCATCTGGGCAAAACGGCAAAAGTCGGAACAAAAGCAAGCACCGGGCATCCCGGACTACACATTCAGGGAAGGAGAAAGCCTATAAAAACGATCGAAAAAATTTTGGAACAGCTCCCATCCAGTATTCCCGAAAACACCGATGATTATTATGGCAAGGACGGCCTGCTTCATTGTGGAAAGTGTCACACCCCAAAAGAAGCGTTCTTTGCAAAGGGCATTGCCCTGATGGGCAAAAACAAGCACCCAATCGAATGCATCTGCCAGCGCACGGAAAGAGAAAAACAAGAAACCCTTATCAGCCAGCAAAAGCACAACGACCTTGTGTGGCGGCTGAAAGCAGAGGGATTTTCTGACCCGTCAATGCTGGACTGGACCTTTGAAAACGACAATGGCCGCAGCCCACAGATGCACCACGCACACCGCTATGTAGAGCAATGGCAGACCATGCGCGCAGAGAACCTTGGGCTTCTTCTCTGGGGTGGTGTAGGCACCGGCAAGAGTTTCCTTGCCGGGTGCATTGCAAACGCTCTGATGGAGCAGGAGGTGCCTGTGCGTATGACAAACTTCGCCCGAATCCTGAACGAGTTGAACAGCAGCTTTTCCGGGCGGAACGATGTTGTGGACAATCTCTGTCGCTACCCCCTGCTCATCATTGACGATTTCGGCATGGAACGTGGCACCGAATACGCACTGGAACAGATCTACAACATCGTGGACAGCCGATACCGCAGCCGGAAGCCGCTGATCGTCACCACCAACCTGACGCTGGGCGAGATACGATACCCACAGGATACCGCCCATGCCCGCATCTATGACCGCCTGCTGGAAATGTGCATTCCGATCTCCTGCATTGGGGTCAGCTTACGGAAGGAGAACGCACAGGAAAAGCTGGAACGCTTAAAAAGTTTAATCGGATGAATCAAAAAATATTTCTAAAAATCCGCCTGGACTGTCAAAGTTCTGCTACAAGGAAATGGAGTTGCCTATTGAAAAAATACTATGACACCGAAACTGACAATGCATCCTTTGTACGCTGTATCGATGTTATGGCAAAGCTGATTCAAAAATATGGCTCAACTGTACTGGAGCAAAAGGAGTCTCCGCTTTGCGCGACCAACAATAAAGCTGCATAAGCAAATTTACACGTTGCGTAATTTTTATTTTTATGTTAAAATAATTGCGTAGCGTGTTTTACATATATGAGGGCAACTTTATGGACTGCAAAGACAAAATCCTCGAACTGCGCGAATCGACCGGGATGAACCGCCGGGAGTTTTGCACTTTCTTCCAAATTCCCTACCGCACTGTAACAGAATGGGAACTCGGCCACCGCCATGCGCCAGAGTATGTACTCCGGTTGCTAGAGTATTATATCCAGCATGAAAATCTCACACAACAACCAACCGCCGAAAGTGAGGATTTCTTATGAAAAAAGCACGCACCAAATGCTACATTTATACTCGCGTATCTACGGCCATGCAGGTGGACGGTTACAGCCTTGATGCACAGCGTGAAAAGCTGCGCAAATATGCCGATTATGAAGATATGGTCATTGCTGGAGAATATTCTGATGAAGGATTTTCCGGTAAGAACATTCAAGGTCGGCACGAATTTCAACAGATGCTGCGAGATGTGCAAGACTGTAAAGACGGCGTTTCTTATGTTCTGGTATTCAAACTCTCCCGTTTTGGGCGCAATGCGGCCGATGTTCTGAACTCCTTGCAGCTTATGCAGGATTTCGGTGTCAATTTGATTTGCGTAGAAGATGGCATCGACAGTTCCAAAGATTCCGGCAAGTTAATGATTTCTGTTCTTTCTGCTGTTGCTGAAATCGAACGTGAGAATATCCGTGCTCAAACGATGGCCGGCCGTGAACAGAAAGCCCGTGAGGGCAAATGGAACGGCGGCTTTGCACCCTATGGCTATAGGCTGGAAAATGGCGAGCTTTCGATTGCAGACGATGAAGTGGAAGTTATCCGTGTTATTTTTGACCGCTTTATCCATACCAACGATGGTGTAGCAGGTATTGCCCGGTATCTGAACACCCATGGCTATGTGAAAAAGCTCCGTCAGAATGGAACTATTCCAAAGTTTTCTGCTGTATTTGTTAGAGGTATCCTGGACAATCCCATTTACTGCGGTAAGATTGCATTTGGTCGCCGCAAGGTTGAAAAGAAACTTGGCACTCGAAACGAAATGCACGTTGTGAAGCAATCCGAATTTCCCGTCTATGTCGGTCAACATGAAGCCATCGTTTCCGAGGACGACTGGAATCTTGCACAGACAAAGCGTCAGCGTACCACAGGGCGGCGTGAAAAGGTCCGCGACCCAGACCACGCACATATTCTTTCCGGCATTCTGAAATGCCCCTGCTGTGGACGGAACCTGTACGGAAATGTCTCTAAGGCTCACAGCAAGGATAACAAAACTCGTTACTACTACTTCTGCAAGAGCATCAAAGGGCAGACTGGACACGAATGTTCTTTCCGGTTGAACATTGAACAGAACGAAATCAATCAGATGGTCGCATCCATCGTATCCGCTATGGTTCACGACCCACGCTTCGTAGATGCCATCAAAGAGAAAATCGGTTCCGCAGTCGATACCAGCGAGTTAGACCGTCAGGCCGATGCAATCAAAGCGCAGCTCCGCCAGCGACTCAGTACGAAGTCCCGTCTGGAGCACCAGATGGACACACTGGACTTTAATGATCCCTATTATGACCGTAAGTCTTTGGATTTGCAGCGACGTTACGATGAGCAATATGAACTGATTGAGGACATGGAATCCCAACTTGCTGAAATCCAAGGTCAGATTGATGACATTCATCAGGAGAAGATCACAGCTGACAACATCTATCACCTGCTTCTGGCCTTCGATGAAGTCTACAATGCCGCCACTGAGGTGGAGCAAAAGGAATTCATGCGCGCCTTCATCGAGCGCATTGATATTTTCCCGGAAAAACAGCCAAATGGCAACTGGATTCGGAACATTGTATTTGCCTTCCCTGTTCCCTATAATGGAAAAGAAATTCGAGAATTTCCCTTGGAATCGCAATCAACCGTTGAAGCGGTTCTCCTTTTGACCAAACTCAATGTCGATCGGCATATCGAAGTGGACGTCAGCATGGACGAGTTGGATGTGACTGTTGCAGAAAGCAAGGCGACTTACGATCAGATTCGGGATTATGTGTGGGAACACCATCAGTTGAAGGTCTCCAATCTCTATATCGCACAGGTGAAGCAGAAGTACGGCATCATCGAGCGAGAGAATTACCATAAAGCAAAAAACAAAAATACAAAGCAGCCCAAGTGTCCGAAGGAAAAAGAGGATGCGATTGTGGAGGCTTTAAAGCATTTTCAGATGATTTGATACGCAATCACCCCAGAGAGAATAGCCTCTTGTGCGTTCTCTCTGGGGTGATTTTTGCGTTATGCTACTTCCGGGTAGCGCATATATACATACTCGTAGATTTTCTTCTGGTAGGTCTGGATATCGCTTACATCATAGCTATTGGGAAGTTCTTGCCAAAGGGTATTGCGAATCAGGTTATCCACAATCGCCTTAGTTTCCTGCTTGTCCGTCCAATGGTCGAGTTTGGCAATCTGCTGTTTGATTTTTGTCAACAAGTCCACAGACACCTTCTTGATCGTTTCAATTTCCTGCTTCGTGAGGTTCTCCGAAAACAGCAAATCGTACACTGAAAGTTCCTCATCGCTGGAAAAGCCCTCACGCACATAGCGCTGCTGCTCCGTGTCCAGTAAACTTGCAAGCTCCATCAGATCCATGAAGGTTTTCTCAATGGTTGCCCGGTTCTGCTCTGCATTATAGGCATCGATAATCTCCTGATAGCGGTCATAATAATCAATGCGCTGCGGGTTTGCAAACAGCATTTTCGCCAATTGCTGATTCACCAGTTCATCCAGATCGCGCAGCAAAAGGTTCTTCCGCCGGGTGTGGGCAAACCCCCGGCTCAGCAGGTCAAAATCAATTTTGCTGATGTCAAACTGCCGGGAAGGTACAGCCTCCTGATCCGGCTTTTCCACATGGATGTACTCGTTGACGATGCCGTTGATCTGCACCATCAGGTCGGTATTGTCCGCGTGTTTCCGCTTCTGCTGCAAGCCCTCGTAGATGGCGAGAATTGCGTTTTTCCGGGCACGCACGGCATCGTCCACATCGTCACGGTCTGCGTAGCGGAACAGCCGCGCCAGTTCAGACGCATAGGTCTGGAAGGTTTTCTTGGTTTCCAACGTCTCGCACATCGCGTTGACTGCATCCTGTACAAGGCCCATCTTTTCAAAGTCCCGTGCGTCCACCAATTCCTGCAGCCGGGACCCGTGTTCTGCCAGAAAGCCGTCCGTTTTTCCGATGACCGTGCGGATGCGCTGAATCAGCTCCGTTTTGTCCACCGTTGGGTCAATGCCCGCCGGGCTGTTCTTGCTGACCGTATAATCTGCCAGAGCCTTGCGCAGCGCCTTTACGATACCAATATAGTCCACGATCAGGCCGTTGCTCTTGCCCTCCGAAACACGGTTTGCACGAGCAATAGTCTGCATCAGGGTATGGGCTTTCAACGGCTTGTCCAGATACAGACAGGACAGACACTTTACATCAAAGCCCGTCAGCCACATGGCACAGACGAACACCACCCGGAACGGATTCTTGCTGTCCTTGAATTCTTTATCCAGCTCCCGCTTTTCCATTTTGGCACGGTGCGGCAGAATATCCAGCCCCCACTTTTTGAAGGTCTGCACCTCGTTCTGCTCCTGACTGATCACCACTGCCATTTCGGTTTCTTTCATCCATGCCAGTTTACGGGCAAGCTCCTGTGCTTCCTGCTGGGTCACTGTGCCCTGCCGGGCTTCCAACTCCCTGATCTTTGCCTGCCAGCATTCCTGCACATAGTTGTACATCCGCACACAGGTGACCTTATTCAGGCAGACAAACATCGCCTTGCCGCTGGTCCAAAGGTCAGAGTAATGCTCCACAAAATCCTTTGCAATGGAGCGCAGCCGTTCATCTGCGGTGAGGATGTGAATTTCCTTTGCAAATTCCCGTTCCAGCTTTTCCTCCTGCGAAGGATCAAGGTCGGCTGCTTCAATGGCATCCAAAATCCGCCCGGTGATCTCCGGCTTGTCCAACTGGGCGATCTTATCCGCACGGTTCTCATAGTACAGCGGCACCGTTGCGCCGTCCTCCACCGCCCGCTTGAAATCATACACCGACAGATACCCGCCAAAGGTGCGCTCGGTAATATGGTCATCCGCCAGCAGCGGTGTACCGGTAAAGCCGATGCGGGACGCCGTGGGCAGCAGGTGCATCATGTTGTCTGCAAAAATGCCGTACTGGCTACGGTGGGCTTCATCCGACAAAATCAGAATGTCGTGATCCGGGTAGATGGGCGGCTCCTTGGGCAGATTGAACTTCTGGATCAGGGTAAACACAAAGCTGGGGTTGCCCTGCAGCTTTTTTACAAGGTCTGTACCGCTGGATGCAATAAACTGCGAAGCCTTTGTCTTGCCCAACAGACCGCAGTTTTCAAAGGTATCGCTGATCTGCCGGTTCAGCTCGTCACGGTCGGTCAGCACCACAATGGTGGGCGAGCCTGCAAACTTGCGCCGGATCTTCTGCGCCAGAAAGACCATGGAGTAGCTTTTGCCAGACCCCTGCGTGTGCCAGAACACACCCAGCCTGCCGTCTTTCAGCTTGCGGTTCTCGTAAGCACTGACGGCCTCGTTGACGCCGAGATACTGGTGGTTGCGCGCCAGAATCTTGGTGGTGCGCCCACCGGAATGGTCGTAAAGGATGAAGTTTTCCAGCAGATCGAGGAAGGTCTTTTTCTCGCAGATGCCCCGCAGCATGGTTTTCAGTTCCACGCTGCCTGCATCGCTTTCCTTCAGACGCTTCCACTCGTGGAAAAACTCGTACTTGCTGCCAAGCGTACCCACCTTGGCTTCCAATCCATTGGACAGCATGAGAAAGGCATTATAGTAGAACAACTGCGGAATGGTATCGAGGTAATCCCGATAGTTGTCTATGTAGGCGTTCTGCACATCCACGGTGGGCTTTTTCAGCTCGATAAACAGCAGCGGAATGCCATTGACAAAGCCCACAATGTCTGTCCGGCGGCGGTACAGCTGCGAGTGAATCTTCATCTCTTTTACGGCAAGGAAGTGGTTGTTTTCCGGGTTTTTGAAGTCGATCACCGCCGCGCTTCGGATTTCGGTGCGGCCATCCGGCCGCTTGACCGTCACCGGGATGCCATCCCGTAGCAGAAAATACTTTTCCTCGTTGATCTGCATCAGGGATGCGGTGGAAACGTGCGCCGTGAATTTCTTCTGCACCTCGTCCAGCTGGTTCGGGGTGAGCCACGGGTTCAGCCGCAAAAGCGCCTGCCGAAAATACCGGGTCAGCAGCACTTCCCTATAGCTGGTGCGGCCTAACGTCCCGTCCGGCCCCAGCTTTTCGGAGTTGTAAGCCAGCACGACCTCCCAGCCCAGAATGTTTTGCAGCAAGTTGCCTGCACTGTTCTGAACAAGGACATTTTCGGAGTATTCGCGGCTCATAGGATCACCTCTTCATCGTAATTTCAACGATTCGTTTTTATTACATCTGCAATTTCTTTAGCAATATCCTCCACGGTATCGATTGCCGTATTTCTTGCTAATTTATCTGCCAAAGAAGGACTATAATCTATAACTTCCTTCTTCGTAATATTATGCCAAATGGGGAGTATGATTTGCTCACCTGATACAGCCTTTGTTATAATGCCGTCCAACTCATAATTTGTCCAGCCCTTTTTTATGAAATCACGTGATACCACAACGATTCCAAATCGACTGTTTGCTAATCCCTTATCAATTTTTCTTCTCAGACTATCTCCTATTCTCATTTCAAATTCGTCATACCAAACTTTTATACCAAGATTTTTAAGTGCATTTGCAAGTGGCCTGACAACCTCATCTTTATCTTCAGATGCATGAGAAATAAAAACGTCATACTCTGGTTCAATTCCAGCGTCTTCATTCATAATCAAGCCGTTATTATGGACAAGCGATGGAACCTCTGCAAGCGGACGATTTTCGATTTGCGGTAACGGTGCTGGTAAAACCCGAACTGAACTTTGAACTCTTCCACCCAATCCCGCCAAATCGATTGCAACATACCAATGCGCCGAGTGCGTCGTCTGCAATCTAACTGGTGATTTCTTTGCAAGCCCTCCAATATATCGATGATTTCGTCCATTTCTGTAATTGTTGAAATTGCTACTGTCCATCAATCGGACATTTGCAGCATTTCCCTTTAAAATAATTTCTACAACACGTCCCTTATCCAGTTGCCCCAAATCGTATTTTGTAAATTGCATTGTGTGCCTCTTTTCATTTTCTAATCATTTGTTCATTAAAAGCTTTTTCACCTATTTTAGCAATACAATGGAGTCTCAATCCTCGTTCATACTGTCCTAGGAGTGTGTACAGCGTACTATCTGATGCCTCTGAAAACGGCACCCAATTTGTCGCCCCCTGTGCCATTTCCAAGGCCGAAATTTCCATCAACGCACTTATTTTTGCATCTCGCAACGCTTTGATCATTCCATCTCTGGTCGGATTCTTCATTTGAGCACGAAGTTTTTGAATATTATCCATCGCGTCTTTTACGTCCTTAAGATCATTTGCTTCAGCGCAATATTCATTAAGAGAATCTGACATATTATGAACACCCCTTTCATCAAAGTTCAAGCTATTTTATTGCTATCGATAGTGTCACACCTCCACTTCCCCGCTCATCAACTTCGCTAGCAGCAAATCTCTTGCTATCTTTAACCGCTCATTTTGTCCTTGCAACGTCTTTATTTTATTAAAATACGTTTTTGTGAGTTTGTCAAACTTTTCCAGAGTTTCTTTATCGGGAATTACCACATCCATCGCGTCCAGAATCTTTGTCGTCATGCTGGGTACTGCCGCACCAATATTCATGGAGTACATATCAAATGCTTTGACAAAGAAATACACAAAAACGGCTGTATGTGGTTGTTTCATCGTAGCATAGAACATTGTGTCCACTGTCCAAAATGTCTCATCCACATACATGATATTATTCAAAGAGCCTTTTCGGGGAATCAGGACTGCCTCACCAGAAAACAGCGATTTATTACATTTTCGCATTAAACCACCAGAACCATAAACCGGGATATTTCCATCATCAGGAGCTTTTTTGTGGTCTTTTCCATAATTAACGCTGATAAGTTCCTTTAACAGCCCTCTGCGCCACCCCTCTGGCACACCGTCCACAATTTTTGTGTTTTCATGCCCCGGAAAGCGCAAATCCACAAACCATTCTTTATAAAGCCGCTGGGCTGCTTCTTCCAGCAGTTTGATTTGTTTCTGGTTGTTTTCAATCAGGTTATCATACACGGAAAGAATATCTGCGATACGATGTTGAGTTTTAATATCGGGTACATTCAAATATATCTGGCTAAAGTTTTTAATTGGCAATTGTGGTTGCGCACTTCCTGTACAATACTGCTTAAAATATGGTCGATAGTACTCACTTTTCAAAATTTGATACAGAAATCGTGCATCTACAATTTCCCCATTGGAACGTAGAATAACCATTCCCGAATTTATTCTAACATTTTCATAAGGCACACTAGAATTATAATACCCTGCGTTTCCTACAGTTCCGCGGGTAGTATATACAATATCTCCCCTTTTCAGCTTACCATTTCTTAGTGCCTCATCTTTTTCTTTCATAATGAATTGATTTTCTTCAAAGATGAGGCCCTCTTTTGTTACGTTTCCAGTATTCAAGAACAAGCAATATCCTTGAGGATAAAATTCGTCCTGTTTAGGATAGTTTTTCCCACGATCTCCATCTATAATTTCTGCAAGTTGTCCTATCGTATATCTCATACCCCCATCTCCTCCAGATTCTTCGAGATGGTTTCCATCAGGCGGTTGGACTCTGCCTGCAATTCCAGCAGTTCCTTGTGGATTTCCTTCATCCGCTGGGCAAAATCCACGCCGTCATCCTCCACGGGTGCAACGCCCACATAGGCACCGGGCGTCAGGGATGCGCCTTTCTCGTTGAGGATGGTGTCGCGGCTAGCCACCTTGCACAGACCGGGGATATCCTGATAAACGCCCTCGCCAAACTTTTCGGTGAGCCAGACGGCCTCCTTGGCAACGGTCAGCTTCTCGTTGAGGGCTTCCAGCGCCTTGTCGAACTTTTCCTGCGTAGCTTTGCGCTCTTTGCGGGGTGCTGCCTCCACAGCGGCTTTGGCTTCTTCCCGCTTGGCCTGCACGTTTTGTTCCAGTGCGGCCTGAATCTCTGCAAAGGGGCGGTCGTCCGCCAGCTCTGCGTGATACTCCGCCAGAAGCACCTTGTACTTGTCCACCTCGCCGCGATAGAGCCAGACAATGGCGTTGAGGTTCTTCAGCTGCCAGTCGCTCCACTCGTTCTGAGTGCGGTCCACCACGGTATAATAGTTGCGGGCATCGATGAACAGCACAGTGTCCAGCAGATGTTCCGGTTTGCCCTTATCCAGAAACCACAGCGAACAGGGCAGGCTCTTGGTGTAGAAGAAGTTGTTGCCCACGCTCATCATCACGTCCACATGGCCGGTCTGGATAAGTTTTTCACGGATGTCCTTGTCTTTGCCCTGACTGTCGGTAGCCGAGGACGCCATCACAAAACCCGCACGGCCATGCTCGTTCAGGTAGGAGTAGAAATAGGACACCCACAGATAATTTGCGTTGCCGATTTCCTTGGCCTTGTTCACGCCGGGCAGGCCAAAGGGCAACCGCCCGGCACTCTGCGCCGACTCCGACTTGACCTTGTCCACGTTAAACGGCGGATTTGCCATCACATAGTCGCAGCAGCCGTTCAGGTTGTGGGCATCGTGATAGAAGGTATTGGCTTCATCGCCGGACTTGATCACGCCGGTCAGGCCATGCACAGCCATGTTCATCAGGCAGAGCTTGGCATTGTACTCCACCTTTTCCTGTCCGTAGAAGGTCATGGTGTTGTTGGCGATCATGCCCGCATGGTTTACAAAGTCGCCGGTCTGCACAAACATACCGCCGCTGCCGCAAGCCGGGTCCAGCAGAACGCCGTGGGCAGGCTCCAGCACATTGACGATCATCTTCACCAGCGATTTCGGCGTAAAGAACACGCCGTCATCCTGTGCCACATTCTTGGCAAACTTATTCAAAAAGTACTCGTAGATACGGCCGATCACATCGCCGCCCACATCGTCCAACGCATCATTGTTGAAGATGCGCAGCAGTTCCCCCAGCAGCTCATCCGAGAAGATGGTGTAGTCCTTCGGCAGAACGCCCTGCAGCTGCTCGCTCTGCTGCTCCACCAGTTCCATGGCGTTGTTCACCACTTCGCCCAGACTGTTCAGCGGGTTACCCTCGATGCCGGTCAGCCCCTGCTCCGGGATGTTGGCGGGCAAATTGACTAAGTAATTGTACTGCGCCTCCTTGGGCAGAAACAGTGCGCTCTTTTCGGCAAAGTCGCTTTGCTCCACCGGCAGCACCCGGCCACCGCGCATGGGACGGTCTTTCAGGATCTCCTGCTCTACCAGTTTGAAGCGGCTGTACGCATACCGCAGAAAAATCAGTCCCAGTACCGGCATACAGTATTGGTTTGAGGTGAGTTTAGAGCCTGCACGCAACAGATCTGCCGACTCCCACAGGTCAACTTCCAGTTTTTTGACGTTCACATTATTTGCCACGAGGGGGTTCCTCCTGTTGTTTGGTTTTTCATTTTCTATTGTATCACATTTTTCTGCAATGTTCATCTTTAATCATCGCTATTTTCTTTTTTGACTGGAAAAGTTGTTTACCAATGGCTGACAGAGTTTGGGTGTCCCCAACAAGTATTTTGCAACGCAAAAGAAGCAGATGCATGACAAATGATCAGCGACAGTCTCCCCCTGAACTGCAATAAATCCCTGACTTCCACTTTCTCCTTTCATCTGGCTCAGAAATAAAGGCCTTCACTATGTACACCGAAATCGGGCAAAAAGGAGACACTTTTCACGTTTCTTTCACAAAATTTTAACATTCAAAGCCTTATCCAAATCTATTCACCCTACCCTTTATGTACATAGCACCTTGTGAGATAGCACGAAAAAAGCCGATAGGCTTTCGACCTACCGGCTGTTCGTCTGCTTATATTCAACTTTCGACAATTTATATTGTAGCACCGATTCGCTTACGATGCAATGCGTTTTTTCTCCAATATAAGCCGTTTTTCTCCGTTTATAAAGTATGATTATACAAGCACATATTCGGCTGCTTTCTAAAAAGGGCTGCAAAGCAACTTTTGCGGTTTGCCGTACAGAAGATACTGAATACAAACCGTCCCCTCTTCCGTTTTCACCTTCACCTGTTCTGCATGTTCAAATATATCGCGCAGGCGGCGGTACTCTGCCCGCTGCGCATCCGTGTAGCGGGACGGCATATCCGAGGTAAGGAACACATTGCCCAGCAGGGCATTGACCGTGGCAAGGGTGCGTTTTTGCTCTGCCGTCAGCTTGCAGTTTTCCTCCCGGAGGAAGAACACATCCGGGTCGCTGCCATAGGCACGGCCATTGAGCTGCCGCCGGAATAGCGTGTTGTTGATGGCCTGCTTTGTGGACACCCGCTCCCGATGGAACAGGCGCATATACCACACGTCGTCCCAGTCCAAGCTCACATCACAACTGACACGGCAGTAATCCACCAGCCCGAAGGCGGGCATCACCGGTACGCCGCAGCCGAGAATCTGCTTTTGCCCGCACCAGCTGCGCAGCAGCTCCATAGCACGGTACATTCTGCCCGCCCGGCTCTCGCGGGCGCTGCCAAAGGGAGCAGCGCCGTACAGAAAATCCAGCTTGACAAGGTCGAAGCCCCAATCGTTCAGCACCCGGTCAAACACCCGGCGCAGATAGTCCAGCACGGCAGGGTTGTCGATATCCAGCGCATAGAAACTGCTCCAGTTGCTGCCGCAGCACCACGGTTTGCCGTCCACTTTCAGCAGCCAGTCCGGGTGCTGCCGGAAAAGGGCAGAGTCCTTTTCGCACACAAAGGGTGCAAGCCATAGCCCAGCCTGAAATCCGGCGGCGTGAATTTCCTCCACCATGCCTTTCAGCCCGTGGGGGAATTTCTGTGCATCTGTTTCCAGCCAGTCGCCCACCTTCGGCTCCCAGCCATCATCGATCTGGAACAGGTCTCCCGGGCAAAGCAGACTGCGGCATCCGGTCAGGTCCTCCCGGATGGTATCCTCGGTGATATTCTGATAGCGGTTGTACCAACTGGAATAGCCGGCCAGCTTCTTCTCCGTCCGGGGATACAGCTCCATAGCCCGAAACCAGCCGTCGAACACCTCCGTCTCGCTGCCCTCGGCAAAAAACAGGTCGAATAGGGCAAAGCTGCCGCCGGGATGCTCCACCCCGGCGCAGTCCCGCTCCAGCGTCAGCAGGGCTTTGCCGCTGTCGTAGCGGAGGATGGTGTAGCCAGGCTTCTCGTCCAGCGATGCCACCAGCCGGAACTGCTTGCCCTTGCGGAAATAGCAGTAGGAAAAGCCGTGGCTCTGCCCCTTTTGATGCCCAT
>OLPV01001751.1_pt1 | contig 15557 bp, 10 predicted proteins | sample 1671961 | NCBI WGS metagenome assembly OLPV01 (sample SAMEA3136630, study PRJEB25190) | human gut metagenome | biome: human gut; feature: human-associated habitat; material: faeces | place: Austria | collected 2013
AGCAGGGCGATGGACGCAATGCCCGCCAGCATCGTCGTCATCATGCCGGTGATGCTGTTCATCGTATCCAGCAGGCTGTCCAGATTGATGATGGAGTACGCGCTGTCGCGGTAGTTGAACGCGCTGTCCAGCAGCTGCTTCACATTGTCGACGGTTTCGGAGGATAACGACGAGTCCTTCAAGTACAGCGTCAGCGACCGCACGGTGTTTGAGCCGCTCAGCCGCATCGCCGCCGGATAGGGGATAATCGCCTTACCGCCGTCGCTGCTGGCAGACATGGCAGCCATCAGGTCGTTTCCGCTGTCCTCGCTCAGCACGCCGACGACGGTGAACTGCTGCCCGTGCAGAATCAGCGACTGCCCCAGCGGGTCTTCGTTCGGAAAGGCAGCGGACGCCAAGGTCTGGTCGATGATGCAAACATGGCTCGAACGATCCATGTCAATCGCCTTCAGCGCCCGACCGCGCCCAATCAGGTCATCCTGCACGGAAAAATAGTCGTTGCTGCGCCCCTCCAGCGTCACATCCTCCACAAGCTGACCGTCCTGCGCGGCATAGGTGCGCAGGGAGACATTTGGGTCAACACCCGCCACATTGTCCAGCGCAGCAATGTGCGCGAGGTCGCTTTCGTTCAGCCCGTGCTTGATGGCCGTGCCGCTGATGCTTACGCTCACTTTGCCTGCGCCCAAGGCGGAGAATTGGCTCGTGATTTCGCCCGTTGCGCTGCCGACCGTCGTAATCAGCGCGATAATCGCTGTCACGCCGATGATGATGCCCAGCATCGTCAGGAAGGTGCGCATTTTGTTGCCGCGGATGTTCTGCCACGACATGCGAATGCTCTCTTTAAGCATCTTCCACCACCCCTTCACTGATTTCGCCATCAAGGATGCGCACAATGCGCCGCGCGTGGCGGGCAATCTCAATGTCGTGCGTAATCATGATAATCGTGCGCCCCTCGTCGTTCAGGTCATGGAAAAGGCTCATCACCTGCCGTCCCGTCGCCCGGTCAAGCGCACCCGTCGGCTCGTCCGCCAGCAGGATGGTCGGGTTGTTCGCCAGCGCGCGGGCAATCGCGACGCGCTGCTGCTGTCCGCCGGAAAGCTGGTTCGGGAAGTGGTGCATCTTGTCCTTCAAACCGACGCGTTCCAGCATTTGCTGCGCCCGCGCGGCGCGCTCGTGGCCGCTCATGCCCGCGTAAATCAGCGGAAGCTCCACGTTTTGCAGCGCGTCCTGACGCTGAAGCAGCTGGAACGACTGGAAGATGAAACCGATTTCCTTCGACCGTACGCGCGCCAGCTCCGATTCGCTCAGCGCGGATACGTCCCGCCCATGTAGGTGGTATGTGCCGGATGTTGCCGTGTCCAGACAGCCGATGATGTTCATCAGCGTTGATTTGCCCGACCCGCTGGGGCCAAGAATGGCGACAAATTCGCCCTTGTCCACTTGCAGGTCAATGCCCTTCAAAACCGTCTGCTGTTCGTCACCCATTTTGTATGTTTTGACGATGTTCTCCATCGTCAGAATATTTTCCGCCATGGTGAATGCCCCTTTCCGTCAATAATGCATCATGGGCATTTCCATTGTGTTCTTCACGGGAATCAACACCGCTTCGCCCGTGCGGATGCCGTCGACGATTTCGACAATCGAGCCGTTGTTGATGCCCAGTGTCACGCGCTGCTGTACAATATCGTCCTTGCGGTCGTAGCAGTAGACGAACGGCTTGCCGTCCGAATCGTACTGAATCGCGTCAATCGACACGGTCGTAACGTTCTTCACGCTCTGGTACAGCACGCGGATTTCGCAGCTCAAGCCCATGGCGAGCGTTCCGTCCTGCGGCACGGTCATCGTCACCTCGTAGTACGCCAAGTCGCCGGATACGGTTGCTTCCTGCGCAATGCGGGTGATGGTGCCGGTGAGCATCTTGCCAGTGGACAGCACGGTCACATCCGCCGCCTGCCCGACGGAGAGTGCCGGACGGTCGTATTCATCCACGTTGAACACAATCTGCGGATTGCTGTAATCTGCGACACGCAGCAGCTGCTGCCCCATGGTTACCTCGTCGCCTTCCTCGACGTAGAGGTTCGAGAGCGTTCCGTCCATCGGCGCGCGTGCCGTGCCGCCGCTTGAAAATTTGAGGATAATGTCGTTCTTCTTCACCACGTCGCCCTCGGAGAACAGGCACTCTTTGACGGTTGTTTTTGCGGTGGAGGTGACGATTTGGCTGTCCTTTGTCGACAGGTTGCCGGAAAAGGTGTAGTAGGTGCTGATGTCCTGCGTGCGGGCGATTTCCTCGCTGTAAGCCGCATTTTTCCGTCCGCCCGCAAAAAGGAAAACGCCGCTCACGACGAGCGCAAGCACGACGATGATGGCAATGATTTTTCCAGTCTTCTTCATAGTTCCTCTGACTCCTTCCAGCTCATGGATGTTCCGGAAGCAATTATGACACAATTGGATGAATCCAATGTGAAGTTACGAGGAAGCGAAAATGAAGTTTGCCGGGAACAAAAAAAGCCCGTGACGATTTTACGTCGCCACGGGCAGGGGATTCGAGGATTAGAAGTCCAAATGCAGTTCCACCGGACCGCCGATGAGGTTGCCATCGGTATCCATCAGGCGGAAGATGATGAGGTTCACGGTGTGCTGTCCATTCAGCGCGTCCGCGGGGACGGTCAGGGTCATCTGCGTGCCGTCCGCATTCCACGCGGTTTCCCACGCTTCGGCAATGTCCATGCCGACAGCGTATTCACCAGTGCGCAGCGCTTCGGAGAAGGTCAGCGTGATGGTCAGCGCGGTGTCCGACAGTGCCGCTTCGCCGGAGACGGTCGCGTCAAAGGCGGTCACGGTCTTTTCGGGCGCTTCGGGGCGGGTGATGGTCTCGCCGCGTTCAAGCGCCTGCCGCTCTTCCAGCGTATCCGGAATCGCGGGCCACACCTGCGAGAAACCGTTGTTGTAGCGTTCAGCGTTCCAAGAAATCGGCTTGGTGAACAGCGCAGCATCCTGCTTGCCGTTGTTTTCAGCGGAAGCGGCAATGTCCGCCATCGAGAACTCGAAGGTGTATTCCGGCATGGAGACAAACTTCAGGTTCTTCACCTTGAAGGTCTGCGAGGCATCCCAGCCGGCGTTTGCAATGCGGATAAACAGCGCGTCGTGGAACAGAATGCCGTATTCCAGCAGGCTCGTGTCTTCCGGCACCACACGTTCAGGGGTGAAAATCATGGAAGCGGGTTCGGTTTCGCTGCCGATGTAGACCAGCGGGGGATTCTCCTTCGTGTTCGCCAGACGGGACGCGAAGCCCAGCACGCGGTTCTCTTCGCCCTCGTCGCCCTTCGTCGTGCCGTGACGGAGCGCATCCGCCAGCGAAACGGCGGAGAAGTAGACGCTGTGCGCCGCCTTGTCCGTGCCGACGGTGCGCAGTTCGTAGCGCCCGTAGACGGACTGTTCGGCAGTCAAGGTGAAGGTGAACACGTCACCCTCGTGCGAAGCGGCGGCGACTTCCCTGCCGTCCGGCAGCACCAGCACCACGTCGGGCGCGTCGGAATGCGCGGTAATGGTAACATTGTGGTTCGTCAGGAAGGTCTCCTGCGCCGTCCACAGCGTGTACTTGCTTTCGGCAGACCACGGGATGTAGGAAGAATTGATGTCAAACGGGTAGTCGTTCAGTTCGCTGATGGTTGCGTAATCCGCCGCCGGGTAGGACATGCCGGAAATGCCAGTGCCTTCCGGGAACAGATCCTTCACATGCAGCAGCTTGTCGTCCGTCTGCTTGAATTCGCGATCCATAATCGCCAGCGCAAAGCAGAAGTCACGCGGGTAGAAGACGTGGTCACTCTGGCGGGCACGAACAGCAATGTTGTTTTTCTCGATTTCCGTCGTGCCGACGAAATCGTAAACCTCTTCTGCTGCAACCATGCTGGCGACAGCGCCTTCATTGCCCAGCCAGTGGGTGTCAATGCCTGACACGGTGAAGAAGGGGCGCGGCGCAACCAGCGCGATGATTTCCACCGGGTCAAACGGAATCTGGTTGTCGCGGGCGACGAACATAGCAGCCGTCTCCGGGAACCAGCTGTTGCCCTTGCCGTAGGACACGGTCGGCACTTCGGTCTTGCCGTATACACGGTCAGCCTTGGCGTAGGCGGAGGTGTTGAAGTTGAAAATCTTGCCTTCCACCTTGTAGCGGTAGCTCTGGATGCCCGAACCGCCGCATTCGCTCGGCACGCAGATGCTGATGCGGTCGTCAAACGCCGAGGTGAACATGGCGGCCTTGCCGTAGCGGGAATGACCCGTGATGACGGTCTTAGCCGGGTCAAGGCGAACCAGCTCGCCCAGCGTCAGGCTCGTGCCCTCTGCCGGGTTTTCCAAGGCGGTCACAATCTGACTGGCCGCCCAGCTCCACGCCATCAGCGCGCCGGATGCGTGCTTGTAGTCGTTCGCGTCGTAGGGGTAGAGCGCGGTGTACACGCCAGCACGGTCAATGCCGTCATCCGCATTGGAGTCATCGGGGTAAATGTCAGTGGCTTTGAACGTCACCAGACCGTAGCCCTGTCCGTTCAAGTTCGCAGCAGAGAATGCGGAGGTACCGCCGATATCAATCACGAACGGTACTTGATCCTTCTCTTCGCCCCAAGCCGCCAGAATCTGCGCATCCGTGGGCACATTCAGCTTCGCGGCGAAGCTCGCCTTTGCGCCCGTTTCCGGATTCGTGATGGTAATGACCGCCTGATACACGGGGCGCACACGGGCGGGGATGGTTTCCTCGGTAATCGCGCCGGTGGTGTTCACGAACACCGCGTCGCCTTCCGTGCCCCACGGCGGTTCGCCAATGTAGTGGACGGAGTAGCCCGCGTTCCACGCTTCGATGGCAAGCTGCTTGGCTTCCGCCTTGGTGGATGCAGGGCCGAACGTCTTGTCGCCCACCGTCACTTGACCTTCCAGCAGCGCAGCGGACAACTTGCGGAATTCGTCGCCGAGGTTGAAGACGCAAGCGCCCCAAATTCCATAGAAGCCGCCGTAGGATGCAGTGTTGTCCTCGTAGACAATCTCGTACTTGCCAGACACGTCCTCCGCTGCGGTTTCCCAGCGGTAGCCCAGCCAGTAGTGCTGGATCAAATCGCGGATTTCGGTGCGGCGCGCTTCCCATTCGGTGATGTCGGTCACAATGCCGTCGCCGTTCGGGTCATTCTTCACGTCGAAAAACTCAAACGGATTGTTGATTGTGTCGATGGCGGGCAGCTCATCAATGCCGGGATACCCGTCCAGCGGCGCTTCAGCGCAGGCGCTCATCAGCGGCAGCAGCCCGATGATAGCAGCGAGCAGCAGCAGGAAAAACCGTTTCATAGGAATCCTCCTTTTCTCTTGCAGCCGAACCTTTGTACATTGTCCGGGAGGCGACGGCTGCATTACCTCATCCGGAAGCTACCCTCATTATAGCGGAGAAAGGGCGGCGCGTCTATGCAAATTGTCCACGCTACTATGCAAATCGTGCAGATATATCTGGGAAGAAATTATCCGTATTCGACAATGCAAAAGCTATTTGCCAAGATTTCGCTGGAAATCCGTCGGCGAAATGCCTACTGTTTTGCGAAAAGTGCGCAGAAAGGAGGAGTACGAATTGAACCCGCTCTGGAATGCAGCATCCGTCAGCGATACGCCGGAGGCAATCAGCAGCTTCGCGCCGCAGATGCGCCGGAATTGGATGTACTCGTACACCGACGTGTTCGTGTAACGGACAAACTCGTGTGACAGGTACGATTTGCTGATGAAGAACGCGTCCGCAATTTCCTCCAGCGTCAGCGGCTGGGCGTAATGCTCGTTGATATACGCCATCACGCGCTGGATGGTGTCTGGCGAGGGCTGGGCACTCTGCAGCATTGGCGCTTCCTGCGTCACGCGGAGGATTTGCAGCAGAAACTCGGTCATCGCGGCATAATCCGCCAAGCGCGATTCGGGACGCTCGTCGCCTGTGTTCTGCGCCACACGGTCAATGCACGTTGTACACAGCGAAAGCGCCGCTTCATCCAGCTGATAATGATACCCGGTGCGGCGCGTGCAGTCCAAAAGGCGCTGCTCCAGCGGCAGAAGCCCCTGCCCCAGCTGGTGCAGCATCCCGGAGGAGATGAACAGCACCACTCGCTCGTAGTTGCGGATGGTGTCCTGCGAGATTATGCCGTGCATGACGAATGGCGGGAAAATCATCAGGCTGCCGCGCTGAGGCGTGACGATTTTGTTGTCCACATACAGGCGGGGAAAGCCGTTTAGGTGAATATACAGCTCAAAGAAATCATGCGTATGGATTTCGCGCAGGTGGATGGCGGGCGACAGCGTGTGAAACGCTTCATAATCCGAGCGCCCTTGCCCCATGTTGCTTGTGCGAACCAGCACATCTTCCTCAAGCTCCTGTGCTGGATGTTTCCTTGTCATATGCCTTTCTCCTTGTCCCGGTATTTATGAAAGCATCATAGCAGGAAAGCTGATAAAGGTCAAGCAAAAACCCGAAAACTGTTCTGAATCGGAACAATTTCCGGGTAAAATCGGTTATCTGCTTTCGCTGTCCCACGCACGGTAGGATTCTTCCTCCAGCAGCGTCTCAATGCGCCCGTCGGTGACGCGGGTCAGCGTGTCCAGGACAGATTGCGCGTCCGTCTGGCGAATCAGCAGCGTGAAGCCGACGGCGGTCGTGAACTCGCTGCTCAGCAATTGCACGGGCAGGCTTTTCAGCGCGTACTGCACCTTGTCCCACAGCGGATAGGCGACTTCGCACAGGTATTGGCACGAGGGAAGCATCTCGACGACTTGCGCCGCCTTGAGCGCGACGACTGCCCCCTGCGTGTACGCGCGCACCAGCCCGCCCGCGCCCAGCAGCACGCCGCCGAAATAGCGCGTCACCACGCAGCAGCAGTTGACTACGCCCTGATGCTTCAATACCTCCATCATCGGCAGCCCCGCCGTGCCGCCCGGCTCGCCGTCGTCGGAATAGCGCATGATGCCCGCGTTCTGCCCGATGATGTAGGCATAACAGTTGTGCGTGGCATCCTTGTGCTTTGTGCGGATGGATTGCAGGAAGGCAAGCGCCTCCGACTCCGTTTCGCACGGCGCGGCATAGCCGATGAAGCGGCTTTTGTTGATGATGAACTCGTCGCTGGCGGACTGCCGGAGCGTCCGATAGGGGTTCATGGCACTCATGCGAGGAACAGGCGGCGGAAGTTCTTCTTGCCCTTCTGGATCAGCAGACCGTCCGCGGGAACGTCGCTCTCCGCCAGCGTGGCGTTCAGGTCATCCGCCTTCTTGTCCGCCACCAGCACTGCACCCGCCTTCACCTGATTGCGCGCGTCGCTCTGGCTCTTGCACAGCCCGGACTTGACCAGCATGGTCGTCACGCGGCTGTCGGCGGCGAATTCGTCCTTCGTCAGCGTGAAGGAGGGGACATTTGCGGCAGACGCGCCGCCCGCGAACAGTGCGGCAGCGGCATCGGCGGCCTTCTGCGCCTCTTCTTCGCCGTGCACCAGCTTCGTCACCTCGAATGCCAGCACCTTCTTCGCCTCGTTGATTTCGCTGCCTTGCAGCGCGCCCAGACGGCGCACTTCGTCCATCGGCAGGAAGGTCAGCAAGCCAAGGCACTTTTCCACGTCCGCGTCATCAACGTTGCGCCAGTACTGGTAGAAGTCGAACGGGGAGGTCTTGTTCGGGTCAAGCCACAGCGCGCCCTTCTCGGTCTTGCCCATCTTCTTGCCGTCGTGGGTCAGCAGCAGCTGGAACGTGCAGGCGAACGCCTTTTCACTGTCCTTGCGGCGAACCAGGTCTGCGCCGCCCAGCATATTGCTCCACTGGTCATTGCCGCCCATTTCCAGCCGGCAGCCGTAGCGGTGGAACAGCTCCAGGAAGTCGTAGGACTGCATGAGCATGTAGGTGAATTCGAGGAAGGACAGACCGTTGTCGGTCGCCATGCGCGTCTTGTAGCAGTCAGCGGTCAGCATCTTGTTGACGGAGAACATCGCGCCGATGTCGCGCATGAATTCGATGAAGTTCAGGTTGCGCAGCCAGTCCGCGTTGTTGACGATAATCGCCTTGTCGTCGGAGAAATCAAGGAAACGGCTCATCTGCTGCTTGATGCACTCGACGTTGTGGTCAATCGTCTCGACGGTCATCATTTTGCGCATGTCGGTCTTGCCGGACGGGTCGCCGATCATCGCCGTGCCGCCGCCCATCAGCGCAATCGGGCGATGCCCCGCGCGCTGCATGTGCGCCATCGCCATAATCGGGATGTAATGCCCGATGTGGAGGGAATCAGCGGTCGGATCGAAGCCGACGTAGAAGGTGGTCGGCTCTTCGAGCTGCTTGTACAGTTCGTCCTCAAAGGTGGTCTGGGCGATGAAGCCGCGCTCTTTCAAAACGTCAAGAATGTGCATGGGGAACCTCCTATATATTAAGTAGTAGGGGAAACAGTGTCATTTCGCCAGCGCCTGCGCGAAAATCTCCCGCAAGGTACTCATGCCCTCGTGAATTTGCGCGATGCTGGAGTTGGAGAAGTTCAGGCGCAGCGTATTCTCGTGTCCGCCGTCGCAGAAGAAGTGCGTACCGGGGACGTAGGCGACGTGGCGCTCTACCGCTTGCTCCAGCAGCTCCTTTGCGTCAATGCCCTCCGGCAGCGTCACGAAGATGAACAGACCGCCGTCTGGGCGCGTGTACGTCGTGCCTTCGGGAAAGATCGAAAGTTCACTCAGCATAGCATCCAGCTGCGCCTTGTAGCTGCGGCAGATGCGCTTGATGTGGTCGGGCAGCAGACCGCGCCGCAGGTACTGATCCACAATCGCCTGTGTAAGGTTTGCCGTGTGGACGTCGGTGGACTGCTTGCCGACGGTGCATTTGCGCAGGATGCCCGCATCGCCTGCCATGAATCCGACGCGCAGACCGGGGCTGATAATCTTGCTGAACGAGCCGAGGAAAACGACCCAGCCATCCTTGTCGAAGGATTTGATGGAGGGGCACGCTTCTCCGGCATATCGCAGGTCGCGGTACGGGTCGTCCTCCGCCACAACGACGTGGTACTTCGCGGCGAGTTCCGCAATGGGCTTGCGGCGGTCGGCGGATAGCGTGATGCCCGTCGGATTCTGGAACGTCGGGATGGTGTAAAGCAGCTTTGGGTGATACTGGCGCATCACTTCTTCGAGCTTTTCCGGGATGATTCCGTTCTCGTCGCTCTCTACCGGCACCAGCGTTGCCTGATACAGCCGCATACACTGCATGTTGCCCAGAAACGACGGGTTCTCCACCAGAATCACATCGCCGGGGTCAATCAGCGCCTTGCAGAGCAAATCCATCGCCTGTGTTGAGCCGGTGACGGGCAGCACCGCAGGCACGGCGCACCCAAGCTGCTGCTCCACATAGGCGAGCAGACTCTCCAGCAGCGGCGGATACCCCTCTGTCGCGCCATATTGCAGGATGCGCTTGCCATCATTTTGCAGCACGTCGCGGGCGATTTCGGCGCATTCCGCATCAGGCAGCGCTGATGCCGCCGGATTGCCGCCCGCGAAGGAAATCATGCCGGGCTTGGCAATCATCTTGAAGATTTCGCGAATGGCGCTGCCGCTGATCTGGTCGAAGCGGTGCGCGAAACGCAGGGAATCAAGCGCCATAATCCAATCCCTCCTTACTACTTTCAGAGAATAAGAATAAAAAACACCTTCTCCGGACAAAATCCGGGGAAGGTGACAAAACGCCACGGTACCACTTCCGTCTGGCTGCAAACAGCCCTCAAGGAGGAACAGTCATTCCTCGCACGCTGTAACCGGCGCACCGGATGCCGCCTACACGCCGCGCAGACGCGGTTTCAGCGGATGGCTCGGAGCTGTACGTCACCCTATGCGCCGCCTGCTTCCTCACACCGCCCGGAAGCTCTCTGCCTGCGCCGCAGAAGCGGATGACCCGTCTCCTCATTGCCCTGATGGGTGCATGATAGCACGGTTTTTTCCGCTTGTCAAGGGGAAAATTTTCGGTCGGGCGGTATCGCAAAGGCGGGAAAATCACACAATCTGCAAGAAATGTTCACGAAATCGACACATGTCGGCGCTTTTTCTGGAATTTCTGGCGGCATTTTTGTGAAACGGGCCGAAAAAGTCTTGCCATTTCCGCTAAAATCCTGTATACTATACTCTGACCCAGCTATGGGTGCATTTATCGTGTCCGCGAGGACAAAAGCTGGGAAGCCCCTGGATGAAGGAGGTCGACTACTATGGATTGCAAAATCAAGAACGACATCGGAACAATCTATATTACGGAGGATGTCCTGCTCAAGGTCGTGGGATACGCGGCGCTGGAATGCTACGGCATCGTCGCCATGTCCTCCAAGCGTGCCAAGGATGGCATCGTCGAATGGCTGGGAAGGGAAAACCTCTCCAAGGGCGTGCAGATTCGCAGTGTTGGCGATATGCTGGACGTCGATCTGTTCATCATCGTGGAATACGGCATCTCCATTGCCGAGGTGTGCAAGACCATTGTCGATACCGTGCGCTACAAGCTGGAAAGCATGACGGGCGTAAAGGTTCGCAAGGTCAACATCTCCGTGGAAGGTATCCGCGTGTAATGCAGGAAAGCCACACGGCAGCAGCTCCAAGGAGCTGGCGCCGAAAGCAGGTAGGAGGAATTTACCTTTGATACAGCATAAAACCATTGACGGGCTGCTGCTGCGCGACATGGTCGTCGCGGGTGCGGCACTGCTCGAAAAGAACCGGGAAGCGGTGGACGCGCTGAACGTTTTCCCTGTCCCGGACGGCGATACGGGGACGAATATGTCCCTGACCATGCAGAGCGCGACCCGTGAGGTCAATGCGCAGGAGTACCTGCGCGCGGATGAGGCGGCGGCTGCCATCTCGAAGGGTGCGCTCAAGGGCGCGCGCGGCAACTCTGGCGTTATCACGTCCCAGCTGCTGCGCGGCTTCGCGACGTCCTTGAAGGGCGTGGAGAAGATTACCCCCGTGCAGTTCGCGCAGGCATTGAAGGCGGGCTCTGACAAGGCGTACAAGGCGGTCATGAAGCCCAAGGAGGGCACGATTCTGACCGTCGCGCGCGTCATTGCGGAGGATGCCATCAAATACACCGAGAGCAATCCCGATGACTACGATGGGCTGATGAACGTCATTCTGACCAGCGGCGAGGCGATTTTGAAGCGCACGCCCGACATGCTGCCGCCCCTGAAAGCGGCGGGCGTGGTCGACTCCGGCGGACGCGGCCTCATGCTGATTTACACCGGCTATGCGGCGGTCATGCGCGGCGAGGAAATTGCTGACCCGGCGGCACTGCTGGCGGGCGATAGTCAGGTGGAGGAGGATATTCACGACCTGTCTGGCGATCTGCCTTATGCCTACTGCACGGAGTATGACATCGTGAACTTCCGCGAGGACTGCACCGAGGGCGACGTGGATTCCTTCCGCCGCCGCCTGAACCGCATTGGCAACTGCGTCAAGGTGACGGGCGACCTGATCGAGACGAAGGTGCATGTGCACACCAACGACCCCGGCAACGCCATCCAGTACGGCATTGAGCTGGGCGAACTGGTGAATGTGAAGGTGGACAACATGCTGGCGCGCAAGCGTGCGCTGGAAGCGGAAAAGGCTCCCGCCGCTGTGGAAGCCCCTGCCGAACCCGCGAAGGAATTTGGCATGGTGGCAGTGTCGCTGGGCGACGGCTTCTCCAGTATCTTCCGTGATTTGACGGTGGATGTGGTGGTCGAGGGCGGTCAGACGATGAACCCGTCGGTGGATGACATTCTAAACGCCATCAATCAGGTCAACGCCAAGTGTGTGTTCGTGTTCCCGAACAACGGCAACGTCATTTTCGCGGCGAATCAGGCGGCGGAACTGGCGGAGAAGGAAGTGCACGTCATCCCCACGAAGAACGTGGCGATGGGCATTGCCGCGGCGGTCGCGTTCCAAGACGACGTGTCCGGCGAGGAGAACGCCAAGCGCATGGCGGAAGCGGCGGAGCACGTCAAGACCGGTACGGTAACGTATGCGGTGCGCGACAGCGAGTACAACGGCGTGCAGATTCACAAGGGTGACATCATCGGGATGCACAACGGCAAGATTGAGTATTGCGGCAATTCCGTGCATGACGTTGTGCTGGACATGATGAAAGCCGTTGTGACCGACGACGCGGAGCTGATTACCGTCTACTACGGCGCGGATACGACGAAGGAAGACGCGGAGCAGGTGGCGGCGGAAATCGCCGATCAGTATCCGAACTGTGATGTGGACTGCCTGCTGGGCGGTCAGCCGCTGTATTACTATCTGATTTCTGTGGAGTAAAAAGCAAATGGAGCTTTCCGCCATCAAGGGCATTGGCCCAACCCGGCTGGAATCCCTTCGCGCAGTGGGCGTCTGCTCATTGCGCGATTTGTTGTATTTTCTTCCGCAGCGCTACGAGGACAGAACACACCCGATTCCCTGCGCGGACGCAAACGGCGGCGAGGTGCTGGTGATGGGCGTTGTGCAGGACGCACCGAAACTCAGCCGCTTCAACGGCTTGACGCGCGTGACGGCGTATCTCTGGGATGACAGCGGAAAATTGCCGCTGGTGTGGTATAATCAGCCGTGGATGATGCAGAACCTGCCGGTCGGGCAGACCGTCATGCTCTTCGGGCGTATGGGGCAGAGCCGGGGAAAACCCGTCCTGCAAAACGCGCAGCGGGTGACGGAACCGTGCATCCTGCCGGTGTACCGCGCCGTGAAGGGGATTCCGGCGAAGTCCTTCCGCGAAATGATGCAGCAGGCGCTGGAACAGGTCGATGACTGCTGCCCGGAGACGCTGCCGAACGACCTGCGCATCCGCCATCAGCTGTGTGAGCTGAATTTCGCCATCCGGCAGGCGCATTTCCCGCTGAATGTAGAAAACCTGCGGCTGGCGCGGCGGCGGCTGGCGTTTGAGCAGATGCTGATGTATCAGGCGGCGCTGGGGCTGCTGCGCGGACACAAGGAGGATGGCACGGCACTGCCGATTCCGCCGGATGCGCCGGACAAATTCTGGCAGACGCTGCCGTTCCCGCCGACCGGGGCGCAGAAGCGCGTCTTGGAGGAAATCGCGGCGGATTTGCGGTGTGACCGGGCGATGAGCCGCCTCGTGCAGGGCGATGTCGGCTGCGGCAAGACCGCGCTGGCATTCGGGGCGATTGCCATGACCTGCGCCTGCGGATACCAGGCGGCGATGATGGCGCCGACGGAAATTCTCGCGCGCCAGCACTACGAATCCGCCAAGGCAATGCTGGAACCGCTGGGCATCCACTGCGGCCTGCTGATTGGCTCGATGCGCCCGAAGGCAAAGCGGGAGGCGCAGGAGGCTTGCGCAAACGGGGAATATCAGGCAGTGTTCGGGACGCACGCGCTGATCAGCGAAAAGGTGGCGTATCAAAAGCTCGGACTGGTTGTGACGGATGAGCAGCACCGTTTCGGTGTGATGCAGCGCTCGACCTTGCAGCAGAAGGGCGCGGACGGCACGAAAGCGCCGCATGTGCTCGTCATGTCCGCAACGCCGATTCCGCGCACGCTTGCGCTGATTCTCTATGGCGACCTTGATGTGTCCATTGTCGATGAGCTGCCGCCGGGGCGCACGCCAGTCAAGACGAGGGTCGTGCCGGAAGAGAAGCGCACCGGGATGTACGGCTTCCTGCGGCAGGAGGTGCTGAAAGGGCATCAGGCGTATGTGGTCTGTCCGCTGGTTGAGGACAGCGAGATGATGGAGGACGTTCGCAGCGCACAGGCGACGTTCGACGCGCTGAAAAACGGCGAATTGTCGGGACTTCGTGTCGGATTGACGTGGGGTGCACAGCCCGCAGACGAAAAAGCGCAGGTGCTCAGCGAGTTTTCCGCCGGGAATCTCGATGTCCTCGTGTCCACGACGGTTATCGAAGTCGGTGTGAACGTGCCGAACGCGAGCGTCATGGTGATTGAAAATGCCGAGCGCTTCGGGCTCAGCCAATTGCATCAGCTGCGTGGGCGCGTCGGGCGCGGGTCAGCGGAAAGCTGGTGCTTCCTGCTGGCAGCGGAAAATGAGCGATTGCGCATCCTGACGCAGACGAATGACGGCTTCATCGTCGCGCAGAAAGACTTGGAGCTTCGCGGACCGGGCGACCTGATGGGTACGCGGCAATCTGGCGAAATGATGGCGGATTTCCTGCTTGACGGTGACGTAAGGCTGCTGGATGAAGCTGCAAAGTGCATGAAGCGCCTGCGGGAAGACCCAAAATTGGCGGCGGAGCGTCAGCAAGTGGAAGCGGAAGCGCTGCACAATTATCGTGATAAATTGGCAGATATTGCAATGAACTGATGGAAAGGGGCAAAATAGGATGGACAACATGCTGACTTGCACGGAAAACCGCGAGCTTTCGTGGCTGCGGTTCAACGAGCGAGTACTGGAAGAGGCGGAGGATGAGCGCGTACCGCTGTGCGAGCGTCTGTCGTTCCTCTCGATTTTCCAGAGCAATCTGGACGAGTTTTTCATGGTGCGCATCGGCAGCCTGCATGACCAGATGCTGCTGGATAAGGAGGCACGCGAGAACAAGACGAACATGACCCCCGGCGAGCAGATTGACGCTGCCGTCAGCCGTATCCGCACGCTGTGCGACCGCCGCGACCGGACGTATGCCGATGTGCTGAAGAAGCTGGAGGACGAGGGCATCAGCATCGTCAACTTCCGCCAAATCAGCTCGGAAAGCGAACAGTATCTGGCGAAAATCTTCCGTGAAGACTATCTGCCATTGCTTTCGACCTATGTCGTGGGCAAAAAGCAGACGTTCCCGTTCCTCAAAAACAAGGAGATTTATGCCGTCGCCGTCCTGCGCACGGGAAGCGAGAAGGAAAAAATCGGCATCGTGCCGTGCGGGGAGAACATGTTCCCGCGCCTGATTGAGGTGCCGGAGCGCACGGGCTGCTATATCCTCTCTGAAGAGCTGATTCTGCACTACCTGCCGCTGCTTTTCGGCAGCTACCGCATCGCAAGCAAGACGCTTGCGCGCATTACCCGCAGCGCCGACATTGATGCGGACAGCGTATACGACGAAGACCTCAACTACCGCGACCACATGGCGGAAGTCGTGCGCCTGCGCCAGAAACTCTGCCCGGTGCGTTTGGAACTCAGCCGAAAAATCGGGCACGACATTATCGAGAAGCTGTGCGACCAGCTGAAACTGGACACCGCGCGCGTCTACGAGTACGATACGCCGCTGGATATTAGCTTCTTGTTTAATATTCAGGATAAACTGCGCAGCCACGCGGAACTGTTCTACGCGCCACGTCATCCGCAGGCAACGCCGGATATCGTGGACAATCGCCCGGTGATGGAGCAGATTCTGGAAAAGGATGTGCTGCTGCACTATCCCTACCAGAGCATCCGCCCGTTCCTGCGAATGCTGTCCGAAGCGGCGAATGATCCGCAGGTCGTCTCCATCCGCATGACGCTCTACCGCCTCGCGCGCGACTCGAAGGTCGTGGAAGCGCTGGTGGAAGCCGCCGAAAACGGCAAGCAGGTGGACGTGCTGGTGGAGCTGAAAGCCCGCTTTGACGAAGAAAACAACATCG
>OLPV01001755.1_pt1 | contig 15538 bp, 12 predicted proteins | sample 1671961 | NCBI WGS metagenome assembly OLPV01 (sample SAMEA3136630, study PRJEB25190) | human gut metagenome | biome: human gut; feature: human-associated habitat; material: faeces | place: Austria | collected 2013
GGACTTGAACCGGTGACCTCTTCGTTACCAACGAAGTGCTCTACCGACTGAGCTATATGGGCAAGTGGTGGGAGTGCAAGGATTCGAACCTTGGAAGGCGTAGCCAACGGATTTACAGTCCGTCCCATTTGACCGCTCTGGAACACTCCCATTTAAGTGCTTGTGATCATGTGTAATTTTCAAGCTGCTACTTGCTTAAGCAACCTTTGCACAAGCAAGCATTAGGATAATACGCTAGAAATTTCTTCCTGTCAACACCGTTTTTAGTATTGAGCGTATTTTCCACTTTTGCCTTTACTCCTGTTAAAAGAGCTAACTTGCAAAAGCGAAGAATATTCTACGCAATGTAGTTTTAATAAACAAGACTAAATTTTTCTTTTTTTAGTTTTTTCTTTCCGAATGGTTTTTCACTACCTGCATCGCTGTTTGCAAGTCAATACTTCTCTTATTGCTCTTTAGCACTTAGCATCCATATAGGTATCGAATTCCTCATAGACTTCCTTGCTTGGTTCTTTAGTAAGCAAAGATACAACCACAATAAAAATCAAACTTATGATAAATGCAGGGAGTAATTCGTATACGCCAAAGAAGCCGCCTAATGGCTTAATAAAGTTATGCCAAATGATTACCGTTGCAGTACCCGAGATCATGCCAGCAAGCGCGCCTTGGAAATTCGTACGACGCCAGTAAAGAGACATAATCATCAAAGGACCAAACGATGCACCAAAGCCCGCCCAGGCATAAGAAACAATGCCAAAGATAGTAGAGTTCTCATCAAGGGCCAAGAAAATACCAAACAGCAAGATAACAATCAAAGTGCCACGAGCAACAATCATTACCTGCCTATCGGTTGCTTTCCTATTAATAAGACCGCGGTAAATGTTTTCCGCAATAGCAGAACCAGAAATAAGTAAGTATGACGAGGATGAAGACATCGCTGCAGCAAAAATACCCGACACTACCAAGCCACACATAAAGGAAGGCAAGAGCATCTGAGACAGAACAATAAAGATATTTTCAGCACTTGATGCTGTCAGGAATTCGGTAGGAATTACCGCACGACCAATAAGACCAATAGCTACTGCAGATGCCAGGGAAATTACAACCCAGACAGTAGCAATACGGCGAGACATCTTGATTTCTTCAGAATTACGTACTGACATAAAACGAATAAGAACCTGTGGCATACCAAAGTAACCCAAACCCCATGCAAGACCAGAAATAATAGTTACCATGCCATAATCAAGTGCCTCACCAAATACGGGAAGACCTGCTTCAACTACCTGAGAACCGTTAGCGTCCAACACTGGATTTGCGATTTGAGTACCAGAAAGGAAGCCTGGGATATTCATAAGGAATGCAGCAGTGTTTTCAATACCGCCAGCAGCAGCAACCGAGCCAACAAACACGATTACCAAAGCAGAAACCATAATTGCACCCTGAATCAAGTCGGTAGTGCAAACAGAAAGATATCCACCAACAAAGGTATACAAAAATACAATCAAGGCACCCAAAACCATCATGGTTGCATAATCAAGACCAAAAATAGTCGCAAAAAGCTTACCGCACGTTACAAAACAGGAACCTACATAAATGCTAAAGAATACCAAGATGATGATAGCTGCAATAGTCATCAAAATATTCTTATGGTCATGAAAACGATTAGAGAAATAATCAGGAAGAGTGATTGAATTTCCTGCCACTTCAGAATACTTCCTTAAACGTTTTGCAATAAGAAGCCAGTTTAAGTAAGTACCAATAACAAGACCTATAGCGGTCCACATTGCATCAGATGCGCCCGTAAAATAAGCAACACCCGGCAAGCCCATAAGCAACCAACCAGACATATCAGATGCTTCTGCAGATAGTGCAGTTACCCACGGGCCCAAACCACGTCCACCAAGGAAGTAATTTGCACTAGAGGAATTGGATCTTTTGGCATACACAAAGCCGATAAAAACTACCACCATGAAGTAAATCAGCATTGCCAGAAGAGTCCAGAAGTCGTTGTTGACCATCTTTCTCTCTTTCTTTTGTTATTCGGTTATTTCTTTTTTTGTTGATAGTTTCTTTATTATTCGGGCTATTAATTAAGAAACCAACGAACAGTTCCCGAATTAACATTCAACGTGAATTTATTAACAATCCAGTTAATTTTGCTTTTTCGGGCTGTGGGGGCATTATACTTAATCCAGACAACAAGTGACCTTTGTTTTCCCCTAACGGGAATGAATATGAAAGGATAAGGCATGTCTGCTTTTAGCGAAATGACTCAAGAAGAGCTTTTATCTTTAAAAGCTGCTCTTACGAAGGAATATGAAACCTTCAAAAGCCAAGGTTTAAATCTTAATATGGCTCGCGGCAAGCCAGGCGCTAATCAGCTTGACCTTAGCATGCCTATGCTCGACTTAGTAAATTCTTCAAGCGCTTGCGTCTCTGCCGACGGAACCGATCTTCGCAATTACGGCATTCTTGACGGCATTCAAGAAGCTAAAGAATTAATGGCAACCATGCTTGATGACGCTCCTGAAAACACAGTAGTGTTTGGCAATTCTAGCCTTAACATCATGTATGACACCGTAATGCGTTGTTATGTATTTGGCGTTCTTGGATCAAAGCCTTGGTCGCAGCTTGATAAAGCTAAATTCCTCTGCCCTGTTCCAGGTTATGATCGCCACTTCGCCATCACAGAAGCCTTCGGCATCGAAATGATTCCGGTATCCATGGACGACAATGGCCCTGATATGGACGTAGTAGAAGAATTAGTAGCAAACGATGCTTCAGTTAAAGGCATCTGGTGCGTCCCAAAGTATTCAAACCCAGGCGGTATCAGCTACTCTAATGAAGTAGTTACTCGCTTGGCTTCTATGCCAACTGCTGCTGAAGATTTCCGCATTTTCTGGGACAACGCCTATGTGGTTCATCATTTGTATGATAAGGAAGAAAACCAAGATCAGCTTCTTGACATTGCACAAGAATGTATCAAGGCAGGTAATCCGAACCGTTACTACAAGTTTGCATCTACCTCTAAAGTTACCCTTCCAGGTGCTGGCGTTGCTGCTTTTGCTTCATCCCCTGACAATGTTGCAGAACTCAAGTCTCGATTAACTATTCAGCAAATTGGTTTTGACAAGATTAACATGCTTCGTCATGTACTGTTCTTAAAGGATGCACAAGGCATTGCTGAACACATGAAGAAACATGCGGCAATTCTTCGTCCTAAGTTTGAATTGGTATTAAACACCCTTGAAGAAGGTCTTAGCGATACGGGCTGTTGTAAATGGACTAAGCCTCGTGGTGGCTACTTTATTTCTTTTGACGGCATGGAAGGCACCGCAAAACGAATTGTTTCTCTTGCAAAAGAAGCTGGTGTCACCATGACTGGCGCAGGTGCAACCTACCCTTACAAGAAAGATCCTAAAGACTCCAACATCCGTATTGCGCCTACCCTTCCTCCTCTTGACGAGCTTGAAGTAGCAATGAAGGTTTTTGTTTGTTGCGTAAAGCTCGCTGCTGTGGAAAAGCTTCTCGAACAGTAGTTTTTCAAATAGATGCCACCTGCATCTATTTGGCATCTTTCAACTGTTCAAAAACTGCGAAACTAAAAAACCGCCTTATGGCGGTTTTTTTGCATAAGCCAATAAGCCAGTCTTCTACGAAAGATTGCAAACAGCTTGCACGTACGATACTGCTCGCGGGAGATCAACTATCGAATCTATGCAAACGGTTGCTTGCTCTAGCTCTTCTGGCTTATTGAATCCGTATGCACAACCAATAGAAGCAATTCCTGCTTTGGAAGCAACTTCTATATCATGGAACCTATCTCCTACCATAATGTGAGGTAGCGTATGGTTCTTTGCTACTGCTTGGTATATTTGCCATTTAGGAATATCGTCGAATGCTTCTGCCGTATAGGAAGCATCGAACAATTCTCCTAATTCGAAAAGCTTAAAGTGGGAATCTCGGTACGAATTCCTACAGTTGCTCAAAAACACTAGTTCATAGCCATCTTCTTTCAGCGTTTGAAGCGTCTCTTTTGAACCCTCAAAAAGAGCTGCTTGCTCATGCTCTATCATCTCATTCATCACTTCGCCAATAATATGAGAGGCCTCGCGCCATACTGGCTCCGGTAAAGAAGGCATAAAAGTAGTCCACATGTCCTCAACAGTCCAACCAAGCCACTGAGATATTTCGCTCTCTTCAAATTCGCGCGGTTGAGCATATCCCTGCTCTACTAGCCACGCGTACGCTTTTCGAAAAGCAGGTCCATAAATATACATGCTGTTATGAAGCGTTCCGTCATAATCGAGAAAAATTGTTGCCATATGAGTCTCAAGCTTTCTTCTCAGCTAGTTGTGTCTACGAAATAGCGTTAGACCCGTTCTACTCCTTTTAGTAAACGCTATTCGCATTATCGTTTCATCTATAAATAAAATTACTAAAAAACTTGCAACAACCAGCCGATTGTCGCAAGTTTTACTACGTTATTTTCTCTAATAGAGAATCTTATGCCTGAATGTTCTTAATGAGGTTAATCATCTCAACTGCAGCCAATGCGCAATCGTAGCCTTTGTTGCCTGCTTTTGTACCTGCGCGCTCGATAGCCTGCTCAATAGTGTCAGTAGTTACCACGCCGAAAAGAACTGGGATGCCTGCCTTCAAAGAAACCTGAGCAACACCCTTTGCTGCTTCATTGCAAACCAAATCATAATGAGAGGTTGCACCGCGAATCACTGCTCCCAAACAAATAACTGCATCATACTTTCCTGTTTCAGCCATTTTTTGAGCAATAAGCGGAATTTCGAAAGCGCCAGGAACCCATGCGATATCGATATCTTCTTCTTTAACATTATGGCGAACCAAGCCGTCGATAGCACCACTAATGAGCTTAGAGGTGATAAACTCATTAAAACGAGCACCTACAATACCAATCTTAATACCTTCAGCAACAAGCTTTCCTTCAATAGTATTCATAACTCATCCTTTCAATAAGTCAGTTTCTCTTGTCTGTTATTCCATATCCAACATATGGCCCATTTTTTCCTGTTTAGTTTTCAGATAGAAATAATCGTTGTCGTTTGCTTCACACTTAATAGGTACACGCTCAACAATTTCCAAACCGAAATCTTTAAGCTGATAAATCTTGTCAGGATTATTGGTTAAAAGACGCATAGTTTTTACGCCAAGATCCTTAAGTATCTGTGCGCCAATATAGTATTCACGCATATCGCCCTCAAAACCTAATGCAAGATTTGCTTCAAGAGTATCCATGCCTTGATCCTGAAGTTCGTAGGCGCGTAGCTTATTAACAAGACCAATACCGCGGCCTTCTTGGCGCATATAAAGGACTACGCCACGTCCTTCTTCCTCAACCTGACGCATAGCTGCAGACAACTGCTCACCACAATCGCAACGCATAGAGCCAAAAGCGTCTCCAGTAAGGCATTCAGAATGAACACGACACAATACATTTTCGCCATCACCAATCTCGCCCTTCACTAAGGCAACGTGATGCTCTCCATTGAGATTATTTACATAGCCAATAGCGCGGAAATCGCCGTATTTTGTTGGCATTTTTACGTTTGCTACAGGATAAACATGCTTTTCATTCTTCTTGCGATACTCCTGCAAAGCTTTAATGGAAATAAACTTCATGTTGTACTTTTGAGCCAACTCAATAAGCTCAGGAGTGCGCATCATAGATCCGTCTTCGCGCATGATTTCGCAGCACAAACCGCACTCTTTAAGACCAGCCAAACGACAAAGGTCTACGGTTGCTTCTGTGTGACCATTACGCTCAAGAACTCCATTTGGCTTTGCCATGAGAGGGAACATATGTCCCGGACGACGGAAATCGGTTGCTTTTGCATTATCATCAACAATCATGCGGGCAGTAAAACCACGCTCTACTGCAGAAATACCGGTTGTGGTCTCAATATGATCAACCGATACCGTAAAGGCAGTCTCGTGGTTGTCGGTGTTTTCCATAACCATTTGAGGAAACTGTAATTTCTTGCAAAGCTCAATGCTCATAGGCATGCAAATAAGACCTTTGCCTACACTTGCCATAAAGTTTAGGTTTTCAGTAGTTGCGAATTCTGCTGCACAGATAAAATCGCCCTCGTTTTCACGATCAGGATCATCGGTACAGAGGATAATCTTGCCCTGACGCAAATCCTCCAACGCTTCTTCAATAGTTGAATATTCAAACATTATGTATACCTTTCTAGCTAAATAGCTTTATTACCTTTCATAAAAAGGAGTATGAGTAAAAAACCGTTTACGAATAAACGCTAAAACCCGTTTGCCGCTAAAAACTCTTTTGTAATTCCTTTTGATGAGCTTTTAGCAAAACGGTCAACATAAGGACTTACTTGAGCTGCAGACTGCTGCGCTTGTGCAGAAACTAGGTGGCTTGAACAACACAGCATTTTTTCTACATACTTGCCTACTAAATCGTTTTCTAAATTCACTATGTCGCCTGCTTTTTTCTGCGACAAATTTGTTTGAGCACGCGTATGGGGAATGATTGAAACGCTGAAGTCAGAATCGGTCACACGAGCTACGGTTAAACTGATTCCGTCAATAGTAATTGAGCCTTTTTCAATAATGTACGTTAGTATTTTCTGGGGCGCTTTAATGGTGTACCACACTGCATTGTCATCTTCTTTAAGTGAAGAAATAGTGCCTACCCCATCAATATGACCCGATACAATATGACCGCCAAATCTTCCTTGCGCAGCCATTGCGCGCTCTAAATTTACAGGACTTCCTGGCTTTAGCTTTCCTAAAGAAGAGCGATCAAGTGTCTCGTGCATAACATCTGCCGAAAAACTTGAGGATGAAAAATCAGTTACAGTCAAGCAGACTCCATTTGTTGCAATGGAATCACCCAAATGAACATCTTCGAGCACTTTATGTGCAGAAATGGTAAGAACGCAGGATTGAGCTCCCTTACGGATGGAAGCAACTTTTCCTACTTCTTCAATAATTCCCGTAAACATCTACCTAGCCTCACATTCCAAAAGAACATCGGGACCCAGCTGGGTAATTTTCATGTTCTTGAATTCAAAAGCATATTTTGGAGCTTCAACACCTAAACCAGCTACCGGAGAAGGAGCATCACTTCCACCAAAAATCTTTGGAGCAATATAAGTCTGCACTTTATTGACCAACTCATAAGCAAGAACAGACCAGTTGATTTCAGCGCCGCCTTCAACGATAACACTGTCAATTCCTAAAGCGCCCAGCTTTTCGAAGAGAACCGCCATGTCAACATGACCATCCGCCAAAGGACACACAATTATGTCAACGTCCATTTCTCGATAAGGCATATGCTTATTGATGTCAGAAACAGTAGTTGCAATATACGTTGGGACCGAAATTGCAGTCTGAACAATTTGAGAATTGAGCGGAGTACGCAAATGAGTGTCGCAAATAATACGAATAGGGTTCTTTACTCGATTATTTTGGTTTGACTGATTTTTTTGAGCTAAAGCGTCATCAAGCTCTTCATCCAGAAGTTCCTGCTCTAACTCTTCGTCAATTGCCTGCTCAAGTACCTTTTCCGAAAGTTTGCTTTGAGCGGCTATTTCTTTATCGGCTACGGAAAATGGCATTGTCTTTTTTTCCGCATTATTTGCTTGAACCTCATTTTCGGCACCTACTTGACTGCAAGCGCAATCATCCGTTTGAAAATCCATCAAGCGACAAGTTAGAAGAGGATCATCTTTTATTACCGTATTCACTCCTACCATAATTGCTGAATAGCGATGACGATCCTCATGAACGCGTTTGCGTGCTGCTTCTGAAGTAATCCATTTTGATTTACCGCTACGGGTGGCAATCTTGCCGTCAAGTGTCATAGCGTATTTCAGGATTACATACGGAGTTTTAGTGCGAATATAGTGAAAAAAGACTTCATTAATCGCAAGGCATTCATCAAGAAGTACGTTTTCCGTTACTTCAATTCCTGCCTGACGAAGAATTTCAAAACCTTTACCTGCTACTAAAGGATTAGGATCAGGAGCGCCACATACTACTCGCGCAAACTTTGCCTCAATAAGTGCTTCAGTGCAAGGAGGAGTTTTTCCGGTATGACAGCATGGTTCAAGTGTGACATAAATTGTTGCACCTTCGGTATTCTCTGTGCAATTTGCTAGCGCTTGGCGTTCTGCATGAAGCTCTCCATAGCGCGTATGCCAACCTTCTCCAATGATTTTTCCGTCTTTCACAATAACGGCGCCCACCATCGGGTTTGGATTTACCCAACCAGCTCCTTTTCGAGCAAGCTCAAGCGCACGCTTCATGTAGTATTCGTCACGCGCTAACCCACTAAGAGTTTCCGCTGGATTACCTATATCTTCTGTGATTTCCGCAGCATTCAGTGAATCATGTGCCTTATCAAACGTATGCTCAGGTTCTTTTGCCATTACCTTCACCTATTTCGCCATAAAAAAAGCCCTTTAATTCAGGGCGCAAAAATGGAAGACAAACAAAGAAGCAGTCATACGATTGACTACTAGATACTTCTTCTTCCATCCGGACTATACCGTTGGCTTTGGATTTTCACCAAATCAGCCTGCCTTAGCAGGGTCGCGGGCTTTACCGCCAGTGAGGAATTCCACCTCGCCCCGAAGAATATTTCCCATTTAGGGTACCACAGGAGCGTTTCCAAGACTAGTTATTTTATAGCAATAGTCTTGCTAATTCTCTTTTCCGTCTATCAACTCCTTATGGTAATTACCCGCAATCCTCTTAGTTTTTCCTCAGTCCATGAGATACTACTACCATACGCTTAAGCGTCTTTTACAAGGTTTTTCAAGAACAAGAAGGGTTTTATGTTTCTTTTTTCTTCGTTTTCCGCATGCGGAGCAACCCATAAAAAGAATGATGATCGCGTTCTTTCTCCTTCTCATGTGCTTACAGGAGCAGAAAACCCTGGAGGAAACACTCGTTTTAGCGAAGTTGTTTCGCTAGCTACTAACCCACTTTCTTCTGACGCACCATGGCAAAAGGGAGGAGAATTTATCCTCCCCTGCTCAAACTCTCTTGCAATTGCAGCAGTCTTTGACGGAGTTGGCGGAAGCGCACGAGGAAATGAAGCTGCACTAGCAGGAGCATCCTTTCTCCTAGACCAAAGAGATAAAGAAAAAACTCTTGTAGACAAATTAAAAGAGTGTGCCTGTCACGTAAGTGAGAAACAGGCCGCATATCCAAAAGAAGAACAAGGATATACCGTTGCCTCCGGTTTTCAAATATGCGGATATCGGTATCAAAAAAGCCCCGTTCCTACCAATATGAGTCCTGCTCACGAAAATGAAAAACTGAGGCCTTTTTTTGGATGCATCCCCTTTAATGCAGGCGATTCAAGAACGTATCGCTTTTCAAAAGGAAATGCACTCCCTCTTACAAATGATCACACTCTTGCAAACTATAAAGCTTCATTAGGGATTGGTTATTCTGCTTCTGACTGCAATGTTGTTACTAAGTTTTTAGGCGGTGAAAACCTCTATCCCTTTGATATTTATAAAGCTTTCAAACTTGAACCGGGGGACATTGTGTTTTCTTGCTCTGACGGTTTTTGGGAATATATACCCAAACCACTATTGGAACAGGCTTTAATAGAGCTTCAAGAAGATTTTTTTAATCTCTTAACCCCTTTTAAAGATAGCTCGTTATGTCAAAACGCTCCTGATTCAACAGCCGATTGCATTGGCAGTTCACGTTATGAAAAGCAAACTATCGTAAGCACTCTCGATAAAGAATTCTCTAACCAAAAACAAAATGCTTGCCCTTCTGCGGTTCCTACCAATGCACCCGAAAAAGAAGCAGTGTATACAACGTACCTCTTTAATCCAGATAAGGCACTTTCTCTATTTGAAAAGCGTGTTGAGTATTTAGTAAACACTGCCAGAGGTAATGGTTCTCCTGATGATATTAGCGTAGTTTTTGCTTGCTATATTCCTTGCGAAGATTTGTGTGAAAAATAAAAAACCCAGCCCAAGCTTATACAAGGGCCAGGTTCTTTGGCAAAAATTGTTCTGGAAGCAGGAAATACAATACCGCTTCCTATCATAAAGATGAGAGTTTAAAGATTCTTGGAGCCTTCTACGCGGCCTTCAAGATATGCCCAGTATTCATCAACATCATTCTGAATCTCTTCAAGCAAAGCCTCATTACCAGGCTTGAACAAGTGCTTGAAACGACCCTGTGGCTTCAAGAAATCAACTACTGGCTTGATATTCTTCTCACGAACTGGGGTAAGCTTCCACTTACCATTCTCAACCTCGAACAAAGGCCAGAACTTAGTGTCAACAGCCAAACGACAAATCTCAGCAGTCTGATCAGAACCGATACGCCAACCACGAGGGCATGGAGCCAAAATGTTCAAGAATGCAGGACCGTCAACAGCGATAGCCTTCTCGGCCTTGTTTACTAAGTCGCGCCAGTGACCAACAGAAGCCTGAGCTACGTATGGAACACCATGAGCAGCAATAATGGAAGTGAGATCCTTACGCTTTTCCATCTTGCCCTGCTGAACTTTACCAACCTCAGAAGTGGTTGCCCATGCGCCCTTAGGAGTTGCGGATGAACGCTGAATACCTGTGTTCATGTAAGCGCCGTTATCATAGCAAACATATACAATGTCGTGACCGCGTTCCATAGCGCCCGATAATGACTGCAAGCCAATATCGTAAGTACCACCGTCGCCACCAAAAGCAACAAATTTAATCTTCTTATCTGCAGGAATCTTGCCCGCACGCTGAAGACCCTTATAAGCAGCCTCTACACCAGAAATGGTAGCACCTGCGTTAGCAAAAGCATTATGGATAAATGGAACATTCCATGCATTATCAGGGAAGATAGTGGTGGATACTTCCAAACAACCAGTTGCAGATGCGCAAACTACATCATAATCATTACGACCCATCAATACCTGACGAACAGCAATGGATGCACCACAACCGCCGCACAAACGATGACCTGGAGCCAAATTTTCAGGGCGTGCAGATAATTCTTTAATGTTAGCCATTACATGCCCCCTTTACTCTTCAATACCAAGATACTTAACAGTGTTTGTATTGTTACCAGCCTCAAGATCGTTGAATGCTTCATAAATCTGAGAGAGGGTAATGTCAGCGCCACCAAGACCTAATACGTAGTCATATACTTCAGCGCTAATCTTTTCTGCCTGGAAGGTAGCACGAACATCGGTTGCCAATGGAGCATGCTGTGCACCAAAAGCATCTGCGCGGTCAAATACTGCAACTGCCTTAGCGTTTTTGCAGATTTCTGCGAGTTGCTTACCAGGGAATGGGCGATAAATGCGAATCTTAGCTACGCCAACTTTCTTGCCTTCTTCGCGAAGTTTACGAGCTGCAAAGCGAGCGTTGCCTGCTGCTGCACCCATTGCAACAATGATGTAGTCAGCATCTTCGCATTCCCATGCATCAATGAGATCAAATGGACGATCAACAATCTCAGCCCAAGCCTTGCCGTGCTCTTCAAATTTTGCAAGAGCACCTTCAGCAGCACGACGCTCGGTAAGCTTATATTTCATATAGCCATTGCCAAGCGTTGCAAACATGCCCTGACCAACTGGATTGTCGGTATCAAGCAATGGATAAAGCGGGGTGTATTCACCAACAAAGTTTGCTACTGTTTCATCTTCTTCCAAAACACAGCAGTCCATTGCATGGGTGGTTACAAAACCATCGAGGGTGGTAAAGCAAGGAAGCAAAACATCTTTATCTTCTGCAACTTTAAATGCGATAACTGTGTTGTCATATGCTTCCTGAGCAGTTTCAGCAAACATCATAAGCCAGCCAGTGTCGCGAGCTGACATGATGTCAGAATAGTCACCATGAATATTAATAGGTGCGGAAAGTGCGCGGTTTGCATTAGCCATAACAATTGGACAACGCATACCAGAAGCAATGTGGAGTTCCTCCCACATGAAAGCCAAGCCCTGGGAGCTTGTTGCGGTTGCTACACGAGCACCTGCAGCAGAAGCACCGATACATGCGGAGAGAGCAGAGTGTTCAGACTCCACTGGAACATATTCAGTATGAACTCTTCCGTCAGCAACAAACTTTGCATAACCCTCAACGATAGTGGTCTGAGGAGTAATAGGATATGCAGCCATTACGTCTGGAGCTGCCTGACGCATAGCTTCAGCTACCATTTGGTTACCAGTAGCAGAAAACATCTTCTTTTCAGCCATGACTACTCCCCTTCCTTTGCCTGAGCTTCAGCTTCTGGAATCAATTCCAAAGCGCCAAATTTGCATTCATTTACGCAAACACCGCAACCTTTGCAGTGTTCAAGATCAATACCGGTCATCTCGCCGTCACGAACCTGAATGGATGAATCTGGACAGTATACCCAGCAAAGCATGCAGTTGCTGCACTTTTCAGCATCCCAAATAGGACGCATTGAACGCCAGCCACCAGTTTGACAATTTACTGAAGTGCCACCTTCTGGACATACATAACCAATAGTGAAGTCGGATGGCTTCCAGTTTTCGTAATTAGAACCGTCGAATGCCATTATTCCTGCACCTCCTGATATGCGCGATCAGCGCTTTCGAGGTTTGCATCAATCATTTCTTGGGAGAACTTCTTACCGAAAGTAATAATGAGACGCTCTTTAACCAATTCAATTGGGAACAAACCGGATACCTTTGCCAAAGCACCAACAATAGGAGTGTTAGGCATATCCTTCTTGATAGTTGCTAATGCAATACCAGTTGCATCAACAACAGCTACTTTCATGGAAGCAGGAGCACCAGCTAGTTCACGTGCTTCTTCAACAGTCTTAGTGGTGTTGAAGATCAAGATTCCATCGTCGGCCATACCCTCAAGAACATTGGTGGTTTCCAAAAGAGTGTCATCCAATACGATAACAATATCTGGGTTCTGAATGTTGTTGTGTACCTCAATTGGATCGCTTGATACGCGAGTATAAGCCTTCAAAGGTGCACCCGTACGTTCTGGACCGTATTCAGGCATAGCCTGAATGAAGTTGCCTTGCAGCATTGCGGTATCTGCAACGAGCTTCGCTGCGGTAACTGCGCCTTGTCCTGCGCGAGCATGCCAGCGGATTTCGGTCAACTGTGACATACCTCTCCTCTCATCAAAAAACATGCTTTTATAAGCTTCGTAAATTTTACTCCCCTGTCCTAATTGATGTTTTCGATTTGGAGAAGAGATTACCCAGTTTCGGTAAGTGGGGTTTTGAAAGAAAATTCTTGCCGTTCGCTATAGCATGATTACCGTTTGCCCACAGCTCTTTTGGCTCGACTATGTCCAGAAATTAACCATTTCAATTATGTCTTGATAGACCCATGGATAAATATCTGAAACCCAACCTGTTTCAGGAATCCAACATAACAAGAAAGAATAGAACACGCTAAGACCTACTAGCACCAGTAGAGCTCTAATAAAGAATTTATAGTACTCGTCATCATTCCTAAACGCTTCATTAACAATAAAGGCGAGCAGCACAGCTGAAACTAAGAACATAAAACTAAAGTCAGCATAATAGCGCTGCAAAATACCTGCTGCCTGTGCATCGAGCAGAGCCACAACCACGCCCGAAATTAACATTACACAAACAACGCCAGCAATAGTATTAGTAGAGCGAACACGGAATCGATAATTCAATATTCGTCTTGAGAAAACAAGAATCCAAAGAACTGGCAAGCAGGCAAAGATACCACCATAAGTTACTTCTTTGATAGTTTGACCAAGATACGTTGTCTCAAAATCAACTGGCTGAATCCATGGGAAAACGCCTACTGTATTAGGAGTTTGGAAGAAATACGCGAACAAGGCTGGCAAGAATCTACCTGGATTAGTTCCACGGGCAGTCATGTCATTTACGGTCAGATTATAGTTAGCGCCAAAATCTGTGAACGAGCCAAAACGCGCCTTGTTATACATCATGATTCCTGCCGCAACAATAAAGTATGGCAGCAGCAAGCATACGAATTCCTTAAAGCCTTTCTTTGTTTTAATGTGACCTTCAGTAATAAACTTTCGCCAGAACAAAGGAAATGCCAAAAGCGAGAAAATTAAGAACTGAGGCCTGCATCCCACCACAAGTGACATACAAAACGAGCCGAGTAAATACCAACACCATGCGGTATCAGAATTGCGTCCCCGCATCCAAAAATACAGTCCCCACACAACAAAGGCCATCGCAAGACTAATTGGAAGCGAATAAAACGTTGGAAATTTCGCAAGATACAAAACACCCGAACAGAAGATAAGTGGAATCTGTAAAAGAAGGAAAAGTCCTAAGCTTACGCGCTTAAAATGATAACGCGCAAATCTATCAAGCAGAGCAGTACAGCCTAAAATAAAGAGAATTATGCCTATTAATACCCCTATTGCCGTTGGGAAATTTGATCCAAAAAGCAGATAGAACGGCAAATAGAACAAGAGAACGGGAACTACTCCGAAATAAACATAGTAATGCCCTTCATAATAGGCAACGTCAAACAAGTATTCATTGCCAGTTTCTTTTTGGAGTTCATCACGGGCACCTTTGTCGTAAGGATTATCCATAGACACAAGCCACTCAGGAGGCTCGGTCTCAAGATATAACTGTCCATGAGCCATTGCTTTAGCGAGCTCAGCGTACTGTTGAGCATTGTCACCACCTACTTCATAGGTATTAAGCACGCTCTTACCATCCCACGATCCATTGTTATAAGTCTCGGTTGCAACGCCTACCAAATTAGAACCCAGCAACAAATAGCTCGTAATAATAAGAATCTCTATACTGGTAGCTACACAAATACAGAATTTGGACTTAAGCGGCCGCTCGGTAATAAAACAGCTATAGATACTCGACTTAGGTCTGAAAATATATATGAGCAACAAGACAGAAAGAGCAAGTAAAAATCTCTGCAAATTAAACTCAAATGGTTGAGGCTTATTAATAGAAACAGAGTTAAGCAAAATAGGATACTGTAGATTTTCGCCCGAAAATTCAATACGTAAACTATCAACATAGCCAGAGGCGTTTAGATAGAGATACTTGCTTTGTTCAACATTAGTCAAAACAGTTGTTTGAGGAACGCCCTCAGTATATTCAGTTGAATAAAAATACGTTGAATGAGCAGAATCAGTAAAGGTAATAGACGCTTCAACCTTCTGAGCAGGTTGATTAGGGTCAAATTCTAAATAGATATTTTTCAGCGAAGTGTTTAGTCCATGAAATTCAATAAAAAATTGATTCTCGGTAAGTTTATACGAACTTCCATTTTCCGTTTCCTGTAAGGTTAATTCCTCATCAAGGACAATCTGATCGTAAGAAAGAGAACGATAGAAATTCATATTGAAAAGAGTGCATTCTAGTGCAAAAGAAATAACAAAAAGAACTAAGAAAACTTTTGCTAAGTGAATACAATATCCCTTCCTTTCTTTAATAAAAGAAAGGGCAGAAATAATAATGTTGTCTAATCTATCCATAAGTGAAAATTGTAAGGGAAAATAAATAAAGCAACAACAAAAAAGAAATGCCCTGT
>OLPV01001763.1_pt1 | contig 15469 bp, 10 predicted proteins | sample 1671961 | NCBI WGS metagenome assembly OLPV01 (sample SAMEA3136630, study PRJEB25190) | human gut metagenome | biome: human gut; feature: human-associated habitat; material: faeces | place: Austria | collected 2013
TCTGAAGCCTGGGGTAGGTCTGCTGGAGAGGGATGTTGATGAATATGACCACTTCCGCCTGTACAAAGTGCTGGACGAAGGCGAAAGGGACTTCAAGGCGGCGCCCGGCCAGACGGAATTCAGGCATAGGATGGCGGCAGGAGGATATTCATACGATTACATGAAAAGGATCATCATCCCCCGGGAAGGGACTCTGGTTCTGGAGCATATTCTGAAGAACACTGGAAAGGGGATCATGGACATGTATGTCTATAACCACAATTTTTTCGTCCTTGACGGGGCATCGACCGGAAAAGCCACCGTCATCACCCTTCCTTTCAAACCTCAAGGGCATTGGCGTGATGAATATGACAGCGTGGCGCTTACCGACAACGGAATACGCTTCTCAAGGGACCTGAGACCCGGAGAGACCATATTCATGGGTGACCTCAAGGGTTCCGAACAGCGGAAGAATTACAGTTTCAGGCTTGCGAACACCGCGAATGGCCTGACCGTGGATGCCCGTTCGGACGCCGCGATGGAATACGCCGTGTTTTGGTGCAACCACGAAGTCGCATGCCTCGAACCCTATACCCACCTCCTCATCGAGCCCGGCCGCCAGGCGGAATGGAAGATAGAGTACCATTTCGGAACCATGTGACAAACGCGTTCCCAGGTGCAAACGTCGCATTTTGCAAAAAAACGTTCCCTGAATGAATGGCGGACTAGAAATAATAAGTGTAGCTCATGCCAAGGAATGGAGAGATTTTATCGAATCCTTTGAACATACCTTTAATATAATGAATATAGTAACAGTGCCAGTCACCTTTGGCCCATGCGAAACCGTATGACGCTTTAATGGCACGTGATGTCTGAAAACCATATTGGCAGCCAACACCAACATACATTGACGTATATTCGGAAGTGATGACATTCCAGTTCAAATCCACCGGAATCACCATCTCATTTACGGTCAGGCTTTCCTTTGAGCCATAGGAAGAATCATCATATCTTATTTTTGTGTAGGCCATCAGAGCCTTGGCTCCGATAATAAGATTCAACGGATGTCTCTGGTCTCCGAACCTTATCATCCCACCTGCAGCTATTGAGAAAGGATATGCCTCATAACCAGTGTCATAAGAATAACCAACATCCGCTGACAAAGTTAATCCAAAGCGTATGCAAGATTGGCTGGACCTATAACTTCCGCGGGATGATGCATCTGACGACCTACTTTGTGACGCCGATGTCTTGTAAACCGAGGAATATGCTTCATTATTCCGGGTGGCGGTGGCGTATTTGTCGCTCACATACCTGATTGTCTCGTCATCAGCGGCATATTCCATGGCAATTCTTTTGTCCGCGTAGGAGGATTCAGACGTGAACTTGTCCGCCATCAGGCGGGCGATCTTGCTGGAGGCGCGCTTGTCATAGGAACTGGCGGGATAATCCTTGCGGAATTGCTTCAGCGCGTCGATGGTGTTGACACGGAGGGCGTTGAAATAAGCCTGCGAGGTTGACAGGTCGGCGATGGCGTCATCGGCCTCCTGTTTGTAGATCCGGTGCTCGGACTCGGCGAGATACCGCTTGTAGGAATCTATCGTATTCTGGCCTTTGGCTTTCAGCCAGAGAGGAAGATCATCGATCCTGTCGGCCACATCCTCCCGGAACGCGGAATCCGGATATTTCTTCATGAACGCATCGAGACTGGCGACGCTTTGGCTGGCGACGGCATCGGTGTAATCCTTCCGTTCCATCGCGACACATTTGTCCAGAATCGCTTTCGCATCGGTGTTTGCAGGGTACTTGGCCAGAATCTCCAGGAAGGCGAATGTCATCAGGGTCCTCCGGGAATAATTCGCGCCTGTTCCGAAACCCTCCTTGTCAAGTCTCCCTGATCTCGTAGGCATACTCAAGAACCTGCTCGACCTGTTCCTCGTCAAACCATTCGTAAAAGACCTGTCTGAATCCGTCGTTCGCATCCATAAGTATCTCTCTGGAGAAAAACTGTATTCCTGAGTTGGCTATTAAAGTCTGGACCATAAGTCTCGTTTTATTTTGGGGTTATCATATTTTGCGGCTCCACTCTGCCCAGTGGTATGGCATTGCCGCAAATATAACGAATTTTGTCCGGAAAGCGAACATCTTTCTGAACCAATGAATATACGTGGCGGATAAGCGGCTCATAATCAATTAAAAGACCAAAGTCCTGACGCTGGTAACGGCATCAGGACTTCGGTCTTTATATTCATTTACAGCACATTAAGTGCCACGGCTATTTTTTCAGGCCGGAGTTGAGGAAGGCTATGAAACCATCAACGGAAAGATTATAGCCACGGACCGGGGCAAGCTGGTTGCCTTCGGCGTCAAGAAGGGCATAGTTCGGCTGGGCGTTTACTCCGAACCGTGTACGGGCTATGTAAGAGTTCACACGACCGATCTCCTTCAAGGTCTTGCCATCCGGAGTGGTCAGCCATTCCGCCTCATCGAGTTTGGTCTTGTCATCCACATAAAGAGCCACAAGGACATATTCATTCCTGAGAATATTCAGGACTCTCGGATCGCTCCAGACGCGCTGTTCCATCTCGCGGCAGTTGACGCAGCCGTGGCCGGTGATATCGACGAAGACGGGTTTGCCCTGGGCCTTAGCGGCGGCGAGGCCTTCCTCCAGGGTGAAGTAGCCGGTCAGACCGAGCGGCATCTTGAGGTCGTACTTCTGGCCGTAGGTGAAGACACCGGTCACTGAGCTTGTCGATGTGCTGGTTTCTTCGGTCGCCTCGATGGTCACTGAGCCTGTCGAAGTGACCGTTCCCACCGGAGTGTCCGCATAATTGTAAACCACAAAATCCTGAGTCTCAAGCGGAGGAAGGTAACCGGACAGAGCCTTCAGCGGAGCGCCCCACATTCCCGGAATCATATAGACCACGAATGTGAAGACGGCGATCGCAAGGCCAAGCCTCGGCACAGAGACATGCTCCACAGGATCGTCATTCTTGAAACGTAGCTTGCCAAGAAGGTAAAATCCGAGAAGCGAGAACGTGACGATCCATATTCCTAAATATACTTCCCTGTCAAGCAGTCCCCAGTGGTAGGTCTGGTCAGCGACGCTGAGGAACTTGAAGCCAAGCGCCACCTCGATGAAGCCGAGCACGACCTTGACACTGTTGAGCCAAGAGCCGGACTTGCCTTTCATCTTTTTCAGCAGCGACGGGAACATCGCCAGGATCGTGAACGGCAAGGCGAAGGCGACGGAGAAGGCGAGCATCGTGACCATCGGAGTCCAGAACTCTCCCTGAGTTGATTTGATCAGCACCGTGCCGACAATAGGACCGGTGCATGAGAATGACACCAGCACAAGGGTCAGAGCCATGAAGAATATGCCGCCGAGTCCTTTGCCGCTGGACTTCGCGTCACTCTTGTTGGCAAGGCTGGACGGCAGCTCTATCTCGAAGGCGCCGAAGAAGGATGCCGCGAAAATCATGAACACGACGAAGAATATCAGGTTCGGCAGCCAGTGTGTCGCAAGCCAGTTGAATATGTCGGCGGTGACCGTATTCCCTCCGATTATCCATGTCAGGCCGATGATCACACTGATCGGAACAGTGTACAAAAGGACAATGAAGAGACCGTAGATGAAAGCCTTGAAGCGGCCTTCAGCGGCGGTCGAGGACTGTTTCATGAAGAACGACACCGTCATCGGCACCATCGGGAACACACATGGGGTCATCAGCATGGCGAATCCCCACAGGATGGCTTCGATGATCAAAGCCCACAGGGACCCTTCGTTATCGCTATTATCACCGGATGCGATACCGGCCTCAAGCGATGAAGAGGCCTCTTCCGACTTAGTGTCAATGGTAACGTCATCCGAAGACGCACTCGCCGCAGGTACAGCCGCAGCAAGCGGAACGGAGAATTCCCATGATTCCGGAGCCGCGCAGAACCTGTCGTTGCATCCGCTCCATGAGACTTCACCTGTGACCGTGGCCTCACTGCCGGTCAGTTTGACCCTTTGAGTGAGTGTCACAGAATCAAAGAAAACTTTTTCTCCTTGGAAATCAGACGGTTTTGTCACCTGATTGAGACCACCGACCAATGAATATCCTTGATCGGAGGCGAATTCGATGGAAATAGGATTGTAGGCATGATCCACAGTGTAGATGTGCCATCCATCCACAATGCTGGCCTTGAATGTCAGTTCATAGACATTCTCTGAAACCACCTTGCTGGAAACCGACCACTTGGCGGTGGCCTCCGGGGCTTGCGCAAAAGAGGCCACACTCCCGATAAGGAGTGCAGCCACCAACGCCACAGCTTTTTTGAAAGTATGTGTCATAGCGTCAAAACATTTGCCGTTATATTCAGAATGTTATTTAGCGTAGGCTACGGAACGGGTCTCTCTGATCACAGTGATCTTGACCTGTCCCGGATAAGTCATCTCCTCCTGGATCTTCTGGGCGATGTCAGCGGAGAGTCTTCCGGCCTGGTCATCGCTGACCTCCTCGGCGCCAACAATGACGCGGAGCTCGCGGCCGGCCTGGATGGCGTAGCTCTTTGTGACTCCCGGATAGGCGGCGGCAAGGTCTTCCATTCCCTTGAGCCTCTTGATGTAAGACTCGATGACCTCACGACGGGCTCCAGGACGGGCACCGGAAATCGCATCACCGATCATTACGATAGGAGAGATGATCGATGTCATCTCGATCTCTTCGTGGTGCGCGCCGATGGCGTTGCAGATCTCAGGCTTTTCCTTGTACTGCTCGGCCAGTTTCATACCAAGCAATGCGTGTGGAAGCTCCGGCTCCTCCTCGGAAACCTTACCGATGTCGTGCAGGAGACCGGCCCTCTTGGCGAGCTTAGGATTCAGACCGAGCTCGGCTGCCATGATGGCGCAGATGTTGGCGACCTCACGGGAGTGCTGGAGCAGGTTCTGACCGTAAGATGAACGGTATTTCATTCGGCCGATCAGTTTCACGAGCTCGATGTTCAGTCCGTGGATCCCAAGGTCTATGCAGGTTCTCTTACCTGTCTCAAGTATCTCGTCCTCAAGTTGTTTCTGAACCTTGGTCACAACTTCCTCGATACGCGCCGGGTGGATTCGTCCGTCAACGACAAGCTGGTGCAGGGCGAGTCTGGCAACTTCCCTGCGGACAGGATCGAACGCGGAAAGAAGAATGGCGTCAGGTGTGTCGTCAACCACGATCTCGACACCTGTGGCAGCCTCAAGGGCACGGATATTACGTCCCTCACGACCGATAATCCTTCCCTTGATCTCATCGTTCTCGATCGGGAATGTCGTCACGGCGTTCTCGATGGCGGTCTCGGTGGCCGTTCTCTGGATGGTGTTGATGACGATTCTCTTGGCCTCCTTGGAAGCGTTCAGGCGAGCCTCGTCCATCGTGTCGTTGATGTAGGCCTGAGCCTCGGTCCTCGCCTCAGCCTTCATATTCTCAATAAGAATGTTCTTGGCTTCCTGCGCGCTCATTCCGGCGATCGTCTCAAGCTGCTTGTTGGCCTGGGCGCTGAGTCTTTCATATTCCTCAGTCTTCTTGGTCAGGGTCTCCTGCTGGGCCTGGAAACTCGCCTTGGCGTTGTCAGCGTCACGCATCTTCCTCTGAAGCTCGGAATTCTGCTGGTTCAGAGAGTTCTCCTTCTGCTTGATCCTGTTCTCGGCGTCCTTGAGCTGGCTGTTCTTCTCGTTGATGTACTGCTCGTGCTCGCTCTTGAGCTGGAGGAACTTCTCCCTGGCCTGATGGATCTTGTCCTTCTTTATCCCCTCGGCTTCGATCTCGGCCTTGGCGATGATCTCGTTCTTCTGCCCTTTCAGAACTATTCTCTGAATGATTATGTAAGCCGCCAGCGCGATTACAGCGCCGATCAGGACTCCTATAAAAAATTGCAACATAATATCAATAAATATTTTAAATGTTCTAATATTTCCTTATATGTCACCGTGGCAGTCCTCCCCTGTCCATCCACAGCGTCATCCGTAACAGTCCGGCGCAAAAAAACGACCGACAGTCCGAAACGGAAACTGATCGATCGTCTGAGAAACATTAAAAAAAGCCGTTAGCCGCTTGTCAGAAATCTTAATGAATAAGATTTGAGATCCGCACCGGTTCAGAAATCCATCGTCACGCACACAGGCGCAATCCCCGAAGGTAACCTTGGTCCGTCATGGCCGGCTCGAGCAAACTCGGTTCCGTGGAACTTGTTGATTTGAGCACGTGGGACTAACGGCCGTCTTTTTCAATATTCTTGATGTAGGACTCAACATCCTCCTGAAGTTTTTTCGCCTCGGCATCAGCGTCGGCGACTCTCTTCTGGTAGGCCAACCTTCCGACCGCCTCGTTCAGAGCCACAAAGGAAAGTTTGTCGGAAAGGGTCTTGTTCGGGTACTTCGCGTCGTAAGCCGCCAGTTTCTGGTTGATGGCGTCCGCCGCAAGCCTCATCATCCGCTCCATCTCAGGAGAGGAGGCGACGAGGGGATATTCATTGCCCGCGATCTTTATCTTGATGTTCTGTCCCATTCCTAATTCTCAAGCAAGGCGATGCACTTGTCAATCTCCTTGATAAGTCTCTCTATCTTTTCCTTGGCGGCGGAACTGTCTCCGCCCACTCCGAAAGCTTCGGACAGATGAAGGTTGTTCACCTGTTGTTCCAAATCCTCAATCCGCTTCCTACAGGACTCATTCTCAGCCCCACACCGCACCAACTCAGCCTGGAGCCTTTCACGCTCAGACCTTTCCGCTTCGTACAGCGCGATCAACTTTTCGATATCTGTCTTTATACCTTCAAGCATACCTCAGGACTGTTTTTACCTGCATGAGCGCAAATTTAGTAAAATATCTTCATTTGCACAAGAACTTCAACTGACATCACCTATTAAATTCCAAGGAAAATTCATTCTCTTGTTTATCGCGCGCCATAGCGGCCTCATCACGCACGTCGTCATTCCCCCAAGCCACGCCTCGTGCGCAAGAACCGCCACCACACTCACGAAGCATTCCCCAAGCACCGCCTCGTGCGCAAGAACCGCCAACACACTCACGAAGCAGACCTGCTCATCAGCCAGCGTCCGATTTGCTAAACCAAAGTAAATATTATAATTTTGCGACAATATGACAACAACAGCATAACCATGACAATAACAGTGGAAAACAGGGAAATACCGGTGCTGCTTCTGACGGGATACCTCGGGAGCGGCAAGACAACTCTGGTCAACAGAATACTCTCCAACAAGAAAGGCATCAAGTTCGCCGTCATCGTCAATGACATAGGCGAGGTGAACATCGACGCGGGCCTCATCCAGAAAGGCGGCGTTGTCGACACCACGGACGACAGCCTTGTCCCTCTCCAGAACGGCTGCATCTGCTGCACGCTGAAAATGGACCTTGTCGCCCAGCTGAACGACCTCTGCCGCTCCGGCAAGTTCGACTACATCGTCATCGAGGCGAGTGGAATATGCGAGCCCGCCCCTATCGCACAGACCATCTGCTCCTTCCCTAAGCTTGTTCCTGAATATGCCCAATCGAATATTCCGAAACTCGATTGCATAGTCACCGTTGTGGACGCTCTGAGGATGCAGAGTGAGTTCGCCTGCGGGGACGCTCTCAAGAAGGACAATCTGGAGGAGGATGACCTTGAGAATCTTGTGATCCAGCAGATCGAGTTCTGCAACATCGTGCTTCTGAACAAGGCGTCCGAGGTGAAGCCCGAGGAGCTTGGCAGGGTCCGCAGCATAGTGAAGGCTCTGAATCCGAAAGTGACGATCTTCGAGTGCGACTATGGAGACATCGATCTTGACAAACTTCTGAACACCAGGATGTTCGATTTCGATAAGACGGCTACTTCGGCGGCTTGGATCAACGCCATCGAAGGAGAGGGCAACGAAGCTGATCATGATGACGATGACCACGATGAGGATCATGACGGGCATGAACATGACCATCATCACGAGGAACACGACCACGAGCATCACCACGAGGGGCACGAGCATCACCATCATCACGATCACGAGGGTGGCGAAGTCGAGGAATATAACATCGGGACCTTTGTCTATTATCGCCGTCAGCCGTTGGACATCAACAAGTTCGACTGGCTTGTCTCCAAGAAGTGGCCTAAGAACGTCATCCGTGCCAAGGGTCTGTGCTATTTTGCGGACGAGAAGGACAAGTGCTACCTCTTCGAGCAGTCCGGAGTGCAGAAATCCATCAAGGACGCCGGTCTGTGGTTCGCCACGATGCCGGAGGATCAGCTTCAGGAGATGATGCGCAGGGACAAGAATCTGCGTAAGGATTGGGATCCGGTCTATGGCGACCGTATGATCAAGATTGTCTTCATCGGGCAGAATCTTGACCGCAAACAGATAGCAGATCTGATGGATTCCTGCTTAGCAGAATAAGTTCAGGGCGAACGCGAAAAAAAGGAAAATCCAAAATTTTGCACGTTACCAAAATTTTGGATTTTATTTTTTCGCTCACGCCAGTGAAACTTAGCGAACGACAGCGAAAAAATCAAATGGTGGATTTTGGTAACGTGCAAAATCCGCCATTTGCCTTTTTTTCGATGTCGCTCAGCACCTATGTCGCTTCGACAGGTTCAGCGACCGGGAATTACAGCTCGGTCACGAAATGGTGCTTGCCGGGGGCGAGGAGTTTGGACTCGCGGGAGCTGTCGGGGCCGGGGATGAGGGCGGTGGCGGTGGTGCCGGCGGGAATCTCGACGGTCCACTCGAACTTGTCGCCGGTGCGCTTCCAGTTGCTTACAATCTTTCCGTAAGGCGAATCATAAGAGCAGTTCACCCAGTCAAGGCCTTCGATTGGGTAAGGCTTCAGCTCGATTGACTTGTAGCCTGGCTCGGCAGGACGTATGCCGCCAAGATATTCATAATACCAGGTCACGAGGTCGCCGAGAAGCATCACGTGGTTGCCGGAGTTCATCGCAGGATCGGCGGTGTTGCCGTTCCAAAGCTCCCAGATTGTCGTGGCACCGTTTTTCGCCATGTAACCCCAACTTGGATAGGTCTCGTTCGTGGCGATCTTAAGGGCAAGGTCAGGTCTGCCGAACTCGGTGAGAGTGCGCATCAGAACCATCATTCCGACGACTCCACAGCTCACATGGCCGTCACAGTCCACCTCGGTCTTGTGCACGATGTGCTCGAACACATCACCCTCACGCCCGTCAGGAACCATTCCGAAATAAAGCGGAAGCAGGTTGGCGGTCACGGTGTTGTTGCCGTAGAAGCCTTCCTTAGCGTTGAAATACTTCGCGTTGAACGCCTCACGGGCCGCGGCGGCATATTCATTGAATATCTTCACATCCTCCGGATGACCGGCGATCGGAGCGAACTCTATCATCTTGTTCAAGAGGAAAAAGTAGAATGGAGTGGATATCAGAGGCGAGGCTGTCTTTCTCGCAGGATCCTGTGAATGAATAAGTTCCAGAGATTCAGGCGGCATACACCAGTCCCCGTAGGTGTCCTTGAACATCACACCGTCCCTGAGGTATCTTGACCTCATATATCCAAGCCACTTCTTCATAGCGCCATAATGGTCCTTGATGGACCGGTCGTCCCCGAAACGGCGATAGACCATGTCCGCGCCTGTCAGGAACGCTCCTGGCCAGGTGAAATTGTCCTGATAGAGGGTCCAGTAGCGAGGGCAGACGTCCGAGATGCTGCCGGCCTCGTTCTGCCCGTCATGGATGTCAGTCAGCCACTTGGAGTAAAGGGCGTGGTTGTTGAATATGTAGGATTCGCCGTAGCATCCCATCGTGCGGTCGCCGAGCCAGCCAAGTCTCTCGTCCCTCTGCGGACAGTCGGTAGGCATTCCGCGATAGTTGCCCCTGATTCCCCAGAAAGCGTTGTGGTAGATCTGGTTGATCACGGCGTTGGAGGTCTCGAAATGTCCCGTGACAGCCATCTTGTCGTACATCACCTGCCCCTCGAAATCGCCGAGCTTAGGTTCGTTCTTCAAGCCTTTTATCTCAACGTAACGGAAACCGTGGTAAACATATTCAGGATGCCAGACGATCGGCTTGCTGTCCTTGGCGATGTAGGTGTCGAGGACCTTTGCGGTACGGAGATTGGCAAGGTAGAGAGTGCCGTCAGGATTGAGAAGTTCAGCGAACTTCATCGTGAGGGTGTCACCTTCATTGAGTCCCCTGGCCTTGATCTGAAGACGGCCGACCATGTTCTGTCCCATGTCCAGGATGTAGCCGTGATCGGTCTTGGTGATGGAGACCGGCTTCACGATGTCCTGAACAGCGATGTTAGGGTTAGGCTGGAGAACCAGTCTGCCGCCCGGAGCGTCCATCAATGAGGCCTTCGCCCAAGCGGAATCATCGTAACCGACCTTTGTCCATCCGGTCAATTCCTTACGGGCATCGTAAGTCTCACCGTCGAACTCGTTGTTGGCTCTGATCGGTCCCTCGCAGGTGATCTTCCAGCTCTCGTCGCTGACAACGGTCGCGGTGCGGCCATCGGTGTAAACAATGTCCAGCCGGTACCAAAGCCTCGGTACCCCGAAGCCCTTCATACCCGGCTCCCTCATCGTGGTATAACGGCCGCAGCCAAGGCTTACGGCAAGAGCGTTCTGACCTTTCTTGAGAGCCTTACGGACATCGAACTCATTGAAATATACCCTTATCCTGTACTCCGACACGGTCGGGGAAAGTTCCTGGTCACGGGTGATATATTCCCCGTTGATCCAAGTGTCATAGACTCCGAGGCCGCTGATGCGGAGGGTCGCCTCCTTCACCTTGCCGTCAAGTGTCACTTCCTTGCGAAGGTAGCGGGCAGGGAGCACGGTGCTGCCTTTCAGGACATCACCCTCATAGTCGCAGCCGATCCATTTCCCGTCATATTCGGCGGCGGAGACTGTCAGAGTGGCGGCGAGTGCCGCGAATGCTGTTAAAATTCGTTTGATCATTATCTGAATATTTTAGTATTATTTCTTGAATATGAGGTTGATATCCCGCTCGATCGCCGGACCTGCGATGTTCTCCGGCACGAAAGACCAGTGGCCGATCTTGGCAGGGTCACCGATGACGGCCGGGTCGATCACACGGTTCTTTTTGAGATATTCATAGAGAATCTCGCGGATCTCCGGGTAATATTCAACGGTCCTTTCGGCGATCTTGTCCGTGTCGATTCCGACCTCGGCGAGGAGTCCGCCGCCACCGCTGGCACGGTAGGAGGTCATCGCTACGTTGTAGGTCTCGTCCATATTGAACGGCTTTCCATCGGCCATAGAGGTGATCACGATCCTTGAGCCGAAAGGCTTTGTGACATCAACGGTGTAGTCGATTCCTGCGGCGGAGTCGAAGTTGTAGGCACGCTCGATGAACGACCAACCCATCTGGCCCGTGCGCGGGTCGTCCTTCTGGACTATGTTCAGCACGTGGTCGGTCGGTTTCGTGGCAGTGACGATCCAACGGTTGTAGGAGGCCTCCAGATAGTCCTTGATCTCCTTTCCGGTCATCGTGATCACATAGAGCTGGTTTTCAAACGGATAAATTGTAAACAAGTCCTTGTAAATCAAAGTCCCTCCCTTGACGAATCCGTCATAGGTCAATGGAGCCGCGATCGAGATCCGCGCCGGAGCGCAGCCAAGGCAAAGCGTGTGGACAAGGTTCACATAATCACACATTCCCTTGTACGCGTCACGGGTACGCATATCAACCTTCAACTCACCGACCTCCTGGGTGGTGAAGACCTGCACGGCCTGATAGTCCTCGTAAAAGTCCCTTTCCATCTGAGTGTCAATCCTGTGGGGATCAACCGGAATGAGTTCCGTGGAATGGGTCTTGGAAACGACCTTGCCGTCCTTAACGGTGACATTCACCGTTCCGTGTCCCACAAAGCGGCAATGGCTTCCGGAATTTATGAGTCCGATGCTGTCGCAGCAGGTCACGAACGGCCTGTGGTCGTGAGAGCAGACCACGAAATCCACTCCACGCAGACTCTTGTACAGATCCATTCCCTGTCCTTCCAGCATCGAGCCGTCTCCGGGTCCTGTTCCCGAATGCACGGACACGATCACCACATCAGGCTTCTCCTTGGCCCTCACCTTGTCCACATCCTCCTGAGCCAGAGGAACAAGGCTCTCGAACGTCATTCCGCTCCAGAGTTTCTCCGACAGCCAGTTCTTCATGTTGGCGTTTGTGAAACCCAGTACGGCGACCTTCAGTCCGCCCTTCTTGTAGATCTTGTACAAAGGAAAATACGGTTCCCCGTTGTCAGTGCGGATAGCGTTTCCAGCCAGAAACGGGATTCCGTGCGACTCAAGGTCCCGGGCGATGCGGTCATAGACCTTGTGACCGGTCTCGATGTCATGGTTGCCCACCGTGACGGCATCGTAGCCCATGTAGGCGGCAAGGCGTGGATAGACATGAGGAGAGAGTGTGTCCACATAGTTGAAATAGTACGCGGCGTTGTCTCCCTGAAGGCAGTCCCCCGCATCGATGAAGACAACTTTGTCCGCACCGGCCGCCGCACGGACGCTGTCCACTATCGGCTTGACGGCTAAAAGGGACTTCTTCACCCCGTTCCCGACATAGGTGGAATCGAAATAGGTTCCGTGCACGTCATTCGTGGTAAGAAGCTGGATGACATATTCCCCGTCCTTGGGTCCCGAACCGCATCCGGCCAACAGAAATCCGGCGGAAGCGGCGACAATGATAGACTTGAATATTACTTTCATACCTTATAAATATATTTCATAAATATATTTCAAAATTCCTTTGCCTGCGTGAGCCTCCCGAAGCCTTAGCCGTTTTCCTGGAGTTCAAGGCACGCCAGAGATCGAACAGGACGCTCAGCTTCTGCTGGCTGCCCTGGAATCCATCACCTGTGAAATGGAACACGGCGGAAAGCCTCAGACGCACGAAATCAGCGATATACGGCTGCCAGTAGATCTCGGCACGGTCATAAACCCCGGAATGCTTCCAGTTCCCGCCATAGTCACAGACGCGGTAGAACGGACTTCCGGCGTACAAATCCTGTCCGAGCATATTCCCTCCTCCGTCAATGGTGAAGTAGTAAGGCATCTGGCCCGTGCCATAGTAGGAATCATTCTGAACGCCCAGTTTCTTGTACGCGAGGTTCAACGTCAGCAGCCCGCCGAACGCAGGCTCAAGCCCCGTCTCGTTGATCCTGTCCTGATGTATTCCTTGAATATAGCTGAGCTTGGAGTTCCAACGGAAGTCGCGTCTCCCGGCGGTCAGCGACACGAAAGGCGAGACAAGAATATTATCCACCACGCCCCGATATTCAAGCGTGTTGGCGAAGTGGTACATAGTCGCCGTCCACCCGGCGCGCAGGAAATCACCGGCAAGGGCGTAATTGCCGTATGTGAATATCTGGAAGCGCTCACGCCGGCCGTGCCCGATCATTCCCATCCAGTCCAAACCGGCCTCGCAATAGCCTTTCCGGGTCTCGTACTTCAGGAGTAATCCTTCTATGTTGTTGTCATAAAACTGGTTGACATCGGAGATGAACAGGGACGGAACCTGATCGGCCTTCACAGGATCCTCCGCGCAGCCCTGATAACCCGAGCCGAAAACAGAGTTCCCGCGCGGGAATATTCCCGCCAAGAGATTGAATTTTCCGCTTCCGCGCCGGCTTTCAAGGCCGTACCAGAATGTCATCTCCCGGAAAAGTCCTATGTTCTGAAGATCCTTGTCGCTTTCGGACACGGGGGCCTCACCCATATTCTTCATCACATCGATTCCGAGCGTAAGCTGATGGGTGAACCGGCCGCCCGCCACCTTGACACCGACCGTGGGAGTCAGCCTGGCGGCGTGAACCGTGCCGGATGTCTCGAACTTGTTGCCAGCGCCATCATATTCCCGATTGTCAAAATAGTACTGAAAATCAGCCCCGTAGGTAAAGGTAGCCTTTTGTTGGGCACGACCGGCGAAGGCCGACGCCAGAAGAAGTGTTATTACAATTACGCTCTTTCTCATATTCATAAGCCAGGAAGGAAAAATCCCGCCTCCGAGGCAGTTTATGCAAAATTACTGATTATTTTGTAATTTCGCACCCGTATGGAAGAACTCAAGCTACAGACTCCCGTCGAAACGGGCCGAAGCAAGGTAGGCGTCTCCCTGAATGACAAGATTGTCATTCTCGGCAGCTGCTTCGCTGACAACATGGGACAGAAGATGGTTGACCTCGGTTTCGACGTCTGCCTCAACCCGTTCGGAACACTTTATAATCCCGTCTCCGTTTGTAACTCCGTCGCCCGCCTGACATCCGGAATCCCGTTCTCCAAAGATGAGTGCGTCCAGATGGGCGCCGGTGCCGGCCTCGTCTGCTCGTTCAGCCACCACACATCCTTCGCCCGCCGCACCGAGGACGAGTTCCTGCAAGTCGCCAATGCATCTTTGAAGGAAGCCTCGCTCCGGTGGAAAGCAGCCTCCAAAGTCATCATAACCCTCGGCACGGCATGGATTTATGAATATACCCGCTCAGGCGAGACCGTCTCGAACTGCCTCAAGATCGAGGCGAAGGAGTTCACCCGCAGACGCCTCTACGTCCGCGATACAGCGACATTGCTCATGAATATGATCGCGCGGCATCCGGAGAAGGAATTCATATTCACCGTCTCTCCCATCCGCCACTTCAAGGACGGGGCGCATGGCAACCAGATCAGCAAAAGCACACTCCTGCTCGCCCTGGACGAGGTTCTGGCGAAGTTCCCGGAGCGTTGTGAATATTTCCCCGCCTACGAGATCGTGCTTGACGAGCTGCGGGACTACCGTTTCTATGCCGCCGACATGATCCACCCGTCCGACCAGGCCGTGGACTACCTCTGGTCCAGATTCGTCAGGTTCGCCATGCCGGAATCGGAACTTCCCGCGCTGGACGCCAGACGCAGGGAACTCCTCCGCGCGCAACATCGCCCCATTCATGGATAAGAAGCTGTTTTTGATTTGTTTGTCTGAAGATTTTTCACCTCAAGGAACATTTCAGTAACCTTCAAAATTAGTGATGCGCCAACTTTCGCATCTATGTTCGTAACTTATTAACATTGCAAGGTTTAACAATATTCTACTATAACCTCGATTTGAAATTAGTTTGTACTGAAGGTTTATGACAGCCCCTCAACTACTCATTTGAAATAAGGATTTTTCAGAACTTACTTTATTTGATAATTATTAACGCATCAGTACTAAACCTTCAAAATAAATAAGCTGCATCTTCTTAAGGAATCTTTTTCGGTCTATATCTCTCATCAGTCATGTGTCACCGGCACACTCCATCTTCGAAAATAGATCCATCCTCGAAAATCTTCTCTTAATCTGAAGCAACTTATTATTTTCATGTTCCTTACTATGCCGAAATCGCAGGCGTGTTCCGGAGAGTTGTCCCGGAGAATGTTAAGCAAAATGTAAAAAATAACCTGCATCACTTTAAATTTGCAATATATGAGCCCACTTGAAAAAGTGCCATTTGCCACTTTTTACCCCTTACAGAAGTATCTGC
>OLPV01001764.1_pt1 | contig 15468 bp, 8 predicted proteins | sample 1671961 | NCBI WGS metagenome assembly OLPV01 (sample SAMEA3136630, study PRJEB25190) | human gut metagenome | biome: human gut; feature: human-associated habitat; material: faeces | place: Austria | collected 2013
AAAATATGGAATAGGTGCAGAAAAAATGGTACGTTATGATAAGATTTTTTCTATCATTGATATTAAAGAAGAAAATATGAAAAAGAGGGGGGAAGTGCTTCCATTTTATAAGAATGTACAAAAAGAGGGGGGTATTCTTTGGAAGGCAGCTTAAAAGAACTAGCACGATATTAGCACCTGTAGAGCAGAACATAATCTGTTTTACAGGTGCTTTTTTCAATTAATAAGGAACTGGTACTTTCGTCTCTTGTGAAAATGTCTAATTAAAAGACTAAAAAAAGACTAAAAAACTTTAAATTAAGTAATACTTTACAAACGATTAATTTTCTATTAACTAAATATTGACTTAAAATTACTTTGTGATATACTGAATTTATCAAATAAATTAAGCAATTGCACACTGGTTCCCATATTTTTTACTGCACTCCCCAAGTATGCAGTACCCTCTCCCTGAAATATGGGAAGCAGCGTGCAATTGCTTTTTTATTAAGTGAAACCGGATAGATGGAGGGTGCTGGAAGGTTTTTACAAGAAATGGAGAAGAAAGGAAAGGTAGAGCAAAAACATGAGAAGGGTAGGAAAACAGATTGTTGCCATCACGCTGGCAGCGGCAATGATGGGGTCACTGACACCGGAGGCATGCACATTTTTACAAAATGAGGTGGTGTATGCGGCGGAGACAAATGAAGCGTCAGCACCAACAGTAACACGTACAGAACTGTACAAAAATGAGGGCGCAAAAACAACAAAAACCATTGATTTTTCAGAATTGAAAGAAGATGACTGGAATGGTGAAGGAAAAATTACTTTTGCATATGATGAATCCATCAATGGCTCGTTGGGAAATGTGAATGAAGAGTATGAATTAACTGCAAAGGTAACACTGGATGAAACATCCTATCAGTCGCTGGATGCAGATAAAGCGCATCTGAATATCCAGGGTGTAACAAAACTGGGATCAAAATGGGGATGGAACAACAGTACGGATTGCCAGTGGCTGCAGAAGGATTCTTTTATGAAAGTTGGGGAGAATTATTCAGCTGATCTGAAAGTAAAGTTTTCAGGAATAACACCGGATACATTGATGGATGTTGAATTCGTTCTTGTGGGAACCGGATTTAAGGGAACTGTGACATTTTCAAATGTAGTTCTCACAAATTTATCAAGCGATAAACAGGAACTGACCAAACAGGAGCCAACCGTTCTTTCTGATTTAAATGATGAATCCCAGGTAAATCTGTGGGCAGGTGAAACCGGATATCAGTATTTCCACGGTGGAACAAAAAATGCTGCTCCGGAACTTTCCTATGACGCAAATGGCGGGGACGGAAGATTAAAAGTAAGCCTGAATTATACAGCCAACTCCGGCGAATCATGGAGTGAGGCAAAAGTGAAATTCACACCGAAGACACCGGCTGATATCAGCAATTATAATCAGGTGAGTGTGGATTTGATTTATCCGGAAAGCAGTAATATTTCCAAGATAAAATTTTTCTCCAACAGCGGAATCAATAAAGATACCAGCATAGATTCGTCCGAGGCAACAGATGCAGGAAACGGATATAAGAAAGTTACAGTTACTTTAGGATTTTCTCCATCTGCCACACCAATGGATGATCTGACAATCGGACTTATCGGAGCCAACAGTTCCTTTGCAGGGGATGTTTATCTGGATAATCTGATACTTTCCCAGAAGGATGCCAGTGGTGATTTTGTGACAATTACCGCAACACCGAATACAGACGGAACACAGGCAAAACCAGAAGCAACAGATAAAACCCTGACCATGACAGATCCGGATGCCAGCAATAGCGCAAAGGCATTGTATGCATATCTGCAGGGACTGACCGAAAGTGATCAGGTACTGTTTGGACATCAGAATGATGTGAGCCATTCCGTAGGAAACAACGATCTGGGAGACGTAAAAGATGTGACCGGTTCCGTCAGCGGTATTTTCGGCATTGACTCCCTGGCATTGTTTGGAAGCGAGGCTGGTGGTACGGATGCGGCATCTGCACTGCAGAGTTCCATTGACTACAGCAAAAAGGCGGCCCAAAACGGTGCAATCGTTACCTTATCCACCCATATGCCGAATTTCACCAATGCAAAGATTAAAAAGAATGCAGATGGAACCTACGATTTCTATAACTGTGATTTTAATGAAGCAAAAGATTTATCCGGTGATTCGTTAAAGAAGATTTTGCCTGGTGGAGAGAAGAATGAGGTATTTAAGGCATATCTTGATACGATTGCATTCTATGCCAATGCATTGGAACAAGAGAATATCCCGGTGATTTTCCGGCCATTCCATGAGGATACCGGCGGCTGGTTCTGGTGGGGCAGTGCAAACACCGCAGAAAGTTACAGGAGTCTGTATGCATATACCAGAGATTATCTGGAATCCAAAGGCGTGCACAATATGCTTTATGTGTATTCGCCAAACGGACCGCTGGAGACCGAGGCAGAGTATATGTCGCGGTATCCGGGAGATGCCTGTGTAGACATTCTGGCATTTGATTATTACAACGACTTTAATACTTATCCGGCAGAGAGTGATACTTCATTCTTTGATCATCTGGATCAGACCTGTCAGGTTGTATCATCACTTGCAAAACAGCATAACAAGCTGGCTGCGATTTCGGAGACCGGTGTACGTGTGATGAAAAAGGATGGAAGTGATAACGAAGGGCTTCTTGTAAAAAATAATCCGGTCAGTGAGGCAAAGTCGGGTGTGAACTGGTATCAGAAAGTGAATGATATCGCAAAGAAAAACGACATGCCATATTATATGGTATGGGCAAATTTCAGCGATACCAATTTCTATGTGCCGTATAAATACAGTGATACCATGGGTCAGGAAATGATCAATGAGTTTATTGATTACTACAACAACGCGGATTCAGTATTTGGAAACGGTACGAATTTCTATGGAAATATCGATAAGTACGCAGGAGTAAAGACGGATAATTACAAAGATGTCAGCGGATACATGGTAGCACCGTTTGATATGGATACGATTTTAAAGCCAACTGCATTAAAGGCAAGTGTTTCCAATGCCGGTGAGGTATCGTTTGTTGTAAGGGATACGGCAAAAGGCAAACAGTTGACATTGCCGGCTGCAAAAGGCTCCGATGGATGCTATACGGCGCAGCTGACACAAAAGGAAATGGATCAGATCGGAGAAACAGATGTTGCATCCATTACACTCGTTGCAGATGGAAAAGAACTGTCCACGATCACAAATCTGAGTATCGGAAAAGAAAAGGACAAAGCTCCGGCAGGTGTGCTGGAAAATTTTGACTACTATGTCGGGAGTAATGGACTTCTGGATGCAGCTTACGGTGGAAATTCTGCCGCTGGATGCAGTTCGTCCTTTACGCTGGATCAGGAGCATAAGGCAGACGGTACATATGGTGCTGCATTTCATTACAAATTAAAAACAACCGGTTCGGAAGTCTGGACGGGTCTGGTAAATGCAAGTCTGGGCAATACAGATTTTTCAGCCTATAATGCATTGAAATTCTGGACAAAACTTGATGGAAAAGGGCAGAAGGTTGTTGTACAGATCAAGGCAGGAGGAGAAGAGTATGAAGTATATCTGACCAATCTTGCGAAGACAGAAGATGCCTATGAAGTAACCGTTCCATTCTCCGCTTTTAAAGGGAAGACGGGTGGAAAACTTAGTGGGGATGCTTTAAAAGATGTGCAGGCATTCGGACTCTGGTGTAATTCCAACCCGGCAGGTTCCGCGGTAGATGTGGAATCGGTACTTTACTTTGATGCATTCAAAGGAACAACGATCAGTGATGCAGAAGCTGCAAAAGCAGATGCCGATGGCCTGATTGCGGTAAAACAGACCAGCCAGAGTGGAAATAATGGCGGAAATTCTTCCTCCGGCAGCAGCACCTCTGGTGGAAATTCCGGCAGCACAACAACACCGGATACAAAACCATCGGAAACCCGGAAAACGGACAAAACATTTGAGAATATTGCAAAAGATACAAATGCGACACTTACCGTTGAAAAGAACGATAAGGGAGAAGTGACAGGTGCCCGGGCAAAGCTGGAAAAAACAGTAAAGAACGCTTCCGAGACAAAGAAGACTACAATTTCAGCAGATGTGGTTGCAAAATTAGTCCAAGAGGCAGGAACCAGCGACATCACGATTACCCAGACAACAAAGAACGCTTCCGGCAAAGTGATGAACAGCGTATCTGTCAATGCGAAGGATCTGCAGGCAGGTAAAAAGCTGACACTTGTAAAAGTTGATAAAAAGACAGGAGAAAAAGTCCTGATCAGCAGCAGGACTTATAAGGTTTCCAAAGACGGAACTGTGACAGCGGATACCAAAGATGCCGGTGATTATGTACTGCTGAATGAGAAGGATGCAAAGGCTCTGAGCAGTAAAATCTTAAAGAGTGTTGCATTAAAGGATATCAAGAAAACGGTTGCAAACGGAAAGAAGGCAAAAGTTACTTTTGACAAGAACCTGAACATGGAAAATGTAAAGAAGATCACTTATACATCTTCCAAAAAGTCGGTTGTAACAGTGAATAAAAATGGTACAATTGTCGCAAAGAAAGCTGGCAAAGCAGTTGTGAAAGTAAAAGTCACTTTAAAGAACGGAAAGACAAAGACTGTAAAGATGACGATCAAAGTGACAAAGTAAATTTACAGGAGTTTCGTCAAAATTTTAATAAGAAAAAGACGGTTTCGCAGGAAATCGTCTTTTTTCTTACCCATAATTGTAAAGAGAAGCGTGTGTGTTTTTTCGGGGGAATTGATTGTAATTTCAGGAACCTTTGTTTATACTAAAATCAATAGAAAAGAGAATGAGAAGGAGAACATTTATTATGGCAGGAAAACACATTTCCATTCCGGCACTTTTAAAGATCGGTGCGGGTGCATTGGACAATCTGGGGATTTACTTAAAAGAGTTACAGTTACAGAAAGTAGTTGTATTGTTTGGAAACGGTCTTGTAGAAATGTTTGGTTCTACCGTTATGGAAGCATTGCAGCAGGAGGACATTGATATTTTAGAATATCAGGAACTTGATACCGTGCGGTTGGAAGATCTGACCAGTCTTGCATTTTCCATGCCGGCGAAGACGCAGGCAGTCATCGGCATCGGTGGCGGAAAAGTGATTGATGGTGCGAAATATTGTGGATTTCTGCGAAATCTGCCGTTTATCAGCATCCCGACATCGGCATCGAGCGATGGCTTTTCAAGTGCCAGTGCTTCCCTTCTGGTGGAAGGACGCCGCAAGTCCGTTCCGGCAAAACTTGCATATGGGATTGTGGTGGATACAAGGATTATCCGCAGTGCACCGGAGAAATTTTTATATTCCGGAATCGGCGATATGGTATCAAAAATTACGGCACTGTATGACTGGATTTTTGAGGAAGAACATGGGTACGGAAAAGTCAATGATTTTGCTGTCATGATTGCAAAGAAAGCAGTCAACAGTTTTGTGCGCACACCGTTTACTTCGATACAGGATGATCTGTTTTTAAAGGAACTTCTGGATTCTCTTGCGATGAGCGGAATTGCAAATGAGATTGCGGGCAGCAGTGCACCAACAAGCGGCAGCGAACATCTGATTTCCCATGCGCTGGACAAGATGCTTGAGCATCCGCAGCTTCATGGTATTCAGGTTGGCATTGCAACCTATCTGATGAGTGTTGTGCAGGATCATCGTTACCGGAGGGTAGACACGATTTTTACGCAGACGGGGTTCTGGGATTATGTAAAAACACTGGATCTTCGGCGGGAGGATTTTGAGAAAGCAGTTGATCTGGCACCGTCGATCAAACCGTTCCGCTATACGTATCTGCATGAGCAGCAATATAGGGATCGCGCGAAGGAACTCCTGCATACAGATGCGCGGCTGCAGGAAATCCTGAAATAGAGAGGAAAATAAATTACAGGATATACAATGATAAAAGTAGCAATATGTGATGATGATATACAATTTATTTATAAATTGGAACAAAGTATTTTTCGGTTTGCAGAAATGAAAAGAATAAAAGTGGATGTTGACGGTTATACAAGTGGAGCAGAATTTATTCAAAAACTGCAGCAAAGCGAAAGGTATGATTTGTTATTTTTGGATATTGAATTAGGGGACAGCTCGGGGATTATCGTTGGAAACTGGATTCGATCCCAGATCCAATATGAATCCATGCAGATTGTTTTTGTATCGGCAAAAGAAATGTATGCCATGCAACTTTTTGATCTGCGTCCGATGAATTTCCTCGTGAAACCCATACAACAGGAACGAGTAGATTATATATTAGATGAATATGAAAGGCTGTATCAGTTTCAGCCACAGAAATTGGGAAAGGAAGAAATTCGATACGGATAGAAGAACATTCTGTTTTTTATTTGCAGAGCCTTGCCAGAAAAATTCAAGTGGTAACAGCAAATGATACATTATGTGTTTATGGAAAACTTTCGGAGGTTATTCCTGCGTTGAATCCGCATTTATTCTGCGTGGTACATAAATCTTATGTCATTAATCTGCGGTATGCAGAATCTTTTCAGAAAGACAGCGTACACATGATCAATGGGGATGACATTCCGGTCAGTCGGTCTATGAAAAATAACCTTGATCATGCAATTATGGAAAAGATGAGGTGTGGCGGGTGAATAACATAGAAAGAATATTTGAAGCGGTATGTAACATATTAAGTGTGTATGTAAGTTTTAAAGTGACGGATGTTTTTCTGGAAAAGAAAAGAAAACTGCCACGGATGGCAAATATTGTTTATGTGATCGTATGGCTTATTAATACAGTTGTTGCATTTGGTTTTCGAAATGCCATGGGAACTACGGTGAGTATGGTATTGCTTCTCTGGGCGGCAGAAGGTATATTGTATGAAGGAAGTATACTGCAGAAAATAATGGCAGATTGTTTTACAGTATTGCTGGGGCTTACCATTGAATTTATCATGTATTATTATCTGGGAGATTTTTCTTTGTTTTCCGAAGGGCGGGCAATGGGAACCATCACAGGGGCAATGGTCAATCTGCTCATAGCAATGGGAATAAGACAGGTGATATGTCGGCGAAGGGTTATGGAAACACAGAACTATTACTTTATGATTCTTGTATTAGCCGGAAATATTGTCTGGATATATGCTCTTGAGAGTGTATCCGGCGAAAATTCGCCAAAAACAGTATTATCACTGGCTATTATGATCGTTGTAGATCTTGGAATGTTCTATTTGTATGACCGTTTGGGAGAAGCTTATCAGGATAAAATGCAGCAACGGCTTTTAAAGGAACATATGATGGCCTATCAGGAGCAGATGCATATCATGCAGCAGAATCAGAAAAAGCTGGATTCTTTGCGGCATGACATGAAAAACCATATGTATCTTCTGCAGACATATCTTAATGAAGGAAGGTATGATAAGGCACAGGAATATGTAAATAAAATGAGTGAGCATTTGCAGACGGAGCATAAGTATGTGAATACGGGGAATCTGGAACTGGATATGATTTTGAATCATAAACTGGCAAAAGCGGAGGCAATGTCCTGTCAGATTCAGTCGCAGATTGTGATTCCGTGCCAGTTGCCAGTGGATGGATATGATTGGAATGTTTTGTTTGGAAATCTGTTGGACAATGCAATTGAGGCAATGGAGCAGATAAAAGATCGTTTTTTGGAGATTCGAATACAATATGACAGGGGAATTCTGTGTATACAGGTGAAAAATACGTTTGATGGAAAAGTCAATAAACAGGGAGAACGTTTACTGACAAGGAAGAAACAACAGGCATTGCATGGAATCGGTATGCAGAATATTTCGGATGTTGTAGACAAATACGGGGGATGGAAATCTATAAATATCGATGAAAATATATTTGAGGTTCAGATTGTGTTATATCTTTGAAAAAATCCCATGGTGTATGCTATGGGATTTTTAATGCAGATTTTGACGAAAATCAAACCAATTTTAACATGCAGAAAGAATAATGGGAAAAATGAAGTATAGTATACACAAGAGAGGGGAAATAGCCATGAAAAATATTTTAAAAATAATGCTTATGATGATTACAATTTATACGATAACAGGTTCTGCTGTGTATGCCGCGGAAATACCGGTTTCAGATCAGGATCAGTTAATAACGAGCCGTGATTGGACAGAAATCAGTAATTTACAGGATGAAATGAAAAAAGAAGAGCCGGATGCAACCATCGATTATGACAAGGCATTAAAAGTATATGTGGATTGTAATCTTATAAAATTGCAGACGGCAGATACGAAAAAACTCACAAGTGCTCTGGAAAGTGCAAATTATGTATGGGTCATTCCTTTTAAAATGGAAAAGACATATGGAATGTTTACCGTAGCCAAAGGACTTCCATTGCGTGAAGAAGCAAAGTCTGTATTGACAAAAGCAGAACAGGAAGAAGTAAAAAATCATGCCGGAAAATGGATGATTACAGAGACAGCAGAACATACAGTGGAACCTTACTATGATATACTTCTGGAAAAACGAGAGGCATTATCGGACTGTACGAGAGTAGTACTGGTGGGAAGTCAACCGGGAATGAGACAGCCGGTTGCACTTGGGATGGATGATGAAACAGCACGTATCTGGATTTCGTTAGGGTACCAGTATCCGGTTATGGAGAAAATTCCGGAAACTCAAAATGTGGAAAGCGGTGTCTATTCATTTGAGTCTGTAGCGGAGATTTCAGATACTTATATTGAAGATTCTGAGGTAAGTACAGGAGCTGGAGTACAGAGCAGAAGTTCGATGAAATATGTGGCTGGCATTGGAATTATAGTGATAGGAAGCATATTAATCCTTAGTGTTTTAAAGAAAAAGAAATTGGAGGATTATGAATGAAGAAAATCAGTCTGTACTTATTAATTTTTACAATGCTATATTGTCTGTGTGCGTGTGGAAAAAATTCTGATGCAAAATCAAACAGTAGAGAAGATGATGGCAGAAAAGAACAAAAGATAATCATATCATCAATTCAGGTTGCTTCAAATACGAAGGTTATGCGTGCAAAGGTGTTCCTTCCGAACGTAAAATCTTTGGAAGGAACAAATTATTGGTTAGGTGGGTTAGATACTACCAGTAAGGTGGATGTAATAGATACAGGTGATGGTATTCAGATCAATGTGTGCGGCTTTTATTCCGATGATACTGCGTGGAAAAATCCGAAAGTATATAAGGGATTTCAATCACCGGATAATTCAAATACGCCATTAAAAAATGTTTTGGTTAATGGAAAAGTTGTTCCAATGAAGGAGAAGATGTTAAAAGCGGATGTTAAGAAAACAAAAAAAACAATCCCTGTTGAAATTACACCTTATACGGTTAGTATTTGTCCCGTCAATGACTGGAGAGAAAAAGGGTGTTTTTATCATGTAGTTGCAACAACAAAAGACGGAAAGCAATATTCCATAGGAGAGTTACCTCTTACCGATGACAGAAAAGGAACTGAAAAAAAGAAACATCCTTTCATGGATGATACAGATCTTGAAGAGCTTGGAGATGGCTATGCATCTGCAAGTGAAATGAAATATTGTGGGGCTCGTTATATTTTCAATCAGAAGATTGATATCACACAGATAGAACAGATAGAAATAATAAAATATAAAATCAGCAGATGATATAGGTATAAAAACAGGTCATAAATTTGTTGACGATGATAGGAAACCATGTTAGGATGATGGTAGAGACTATCAATGAAGTGACAGGGGAATGAGTTTTTGACTCATCCCCCTGTTCTTATTATCAGGAGAAATGGATGAAAAAGAACAATCAGATGAAACCAGACAATGTAGCAAAACGTCTATGGGCATTTTTTATCGTGCTCACCATGTGTATTACCGTGCAGCCTGTCGTGCCGGCAAAGGCGCAGGAGGCTGTGCAGACAGCGGCAAGAACGATCTATACGGAATTTAAACATGGAAATTCTATTCATTCCGGAGATGGAAGCTATGGAAATCCCTACAATTTATTTGAGGATGCCTATGCGGCTGCCGGCAATGGGGATGAAATCTCAATTTTGGGAAGTGGTGCTTTTTTAAATGCCGAGGCTGCGGAACCGTTTATTTTTGATAAAAGCGTGACCGTCAACGGAAATGGAAATACTTTTTCCAACCGTAAGGGGGGATTTATCCTGAATACGGATGTGACATTTAAAAACATTACGCTGCGGTTTTCCAATCGTCTGCACGATGCAATTTTTGCAAATGGGCATAAACTTGTTCTTGAGAATGTTACGTGCGACAGCGGATTCCGCTATGTAGATATCTTTGGCGGATCCCTTTATGAGAATGGAAAGAATATGGGGAATCATCCGGGATCAGAGGCACAGATTCTGATTACGGGTGGTGGCACCAATCTGGGGAATATTTATGCCGGTTCCATGAACGGAACATATGACGGTAAGACACAGATCGTGCTTGCGCACGTTTCCGGTACGCAAAATGGGGAAATCTATGCATCCGGTGCCAGGGAACCATATGTAAATCAGGATGACTGGTTTTCCACGCAGGAGCCGGATCCACCGGCGGCGGATGGACAATATACGGTTTCCGGTGATGTGGAAATTTCACTTACCGGTTCCGATACGAAACAGGTATACGGAGTATCTGAAAATCACGCAGGGAAGACATTTCTGACTATAGATACCGACCAGTCCTATACCGGAACTCCAGGTATAAGCAAAGTAGGAAACCTCACAGTAAAGGGCGGTGGAACATTTGCACCGGCAGCGTTGGACAGCTGTACGGTCAGGCTGGAAGGGGCAAGTGCGATTGATCTTTCCCAGATGGAAACTCCACAGGTACATTCGATTGTGAGTGCGGATTCAGCAGGAAACCGACTGATCTTAGGAAAAGAACAGAAGCTGAATGTTACAGATACCATTACGGGTGCACTTACATTTGAAACCCTGAATGGAAGAAATGGAAAATCCGGAATTGCGGAGTATGGTCACACCTATCTGGAACTTGGAAGGGCTGCGGATACGGCGGTTTCTTTTATACCGACAGACGGACAGGCGGGGATGACACTGGAACGGACATCGTCTGGAAATGGAGAAATCTGGAAAACCAGTGAGTTGTCAGGGAATGAACCGGTTGCAGTAAAAAATATGACCATAAAAAATCCGGTACTTTTGGCGAATGTTTCGAATATCAGGAATAGTGATAAATCGTATTATCTGGATGTTGAATGGCAGGAAGGGACACCCGAAAATGGGAAAACTTTATATCAGGTTCCACTTACATACGAAGTAGAGTTCAATAATCATATATATTATTCAACGGTTGGTGATGATGGAAATGCCAATGTTTCGGATCTTAGACTGGCATTTCATCAGGCCACAGATCAGGACGGGGTACATACAATTACACCGGAATTTTATGAAGATGCTACTAGTGGGGAACTGAAACTGCCAGAACCGGGAACCTACTACATCACAATCCGTCCATTTTCAGCAGATGAACAAATTGAGCAGAAGGTAGTTCTGATTGTAAACAAAGATCCGGATACATCCGGTTCGGCGGTTACTTCACGGGAAACAACCACTACGATAGAAGGATTACCAACGGCCGTGTCCATGCAGGATGAACTGAATCTTACTGTGCGGACGGTCTATACAGATAGCAGCTTACCGGGAAAGAACGTGCCGTCTGCTGGTTTTTCAGTATACATTAACCAGACACCTTATGAAGTATCCGGCATCACGCTTCAAAACGGAGAGGCAGCCATAAAGATTCCGGTTTCAGAGGCAAACGGATTTCATATGGGAGAAAATGCAATTACAGTTTCTTATGCAGGAGCAACCAATGAAAATGATAGGGCACTTCCTTCTCAGGCAAACAAAACCGTGACAGTAAATCCAATTGCCGTAAAGATGCAGTATGATACCATCCAGCAGACAGCTGCATACACAGGGTTGAAACAGAGCTGCCTTGTTTCCACGGTAAATGTAGTCCGAACGGACAACGGACAGACGGTAGATTCGCAGGTAAAGCCTGAAGTTTTCTATCGGCAGGATGGGAAAAATGTTGTTCCGGTGCAGCCGGGCAGCTATGAGGTGTGGTTTAAAGTAACTGGAAACCAGTACGATGTGATAGCGGAAAAAGTCGGAACCTTTACCATTACAGCGGCGAAACCATCGATTCGTCTTACGGCAGAGACAGAAAACGGTAATTCCGTACATCTGTATGCAAAGGTAGATGGAGTCCGAAATGGCAGTATTCCGCTTGGTTCGATTTCTTTTTATCAGGACGGAACCATAATAAAGGCACAGGAAAAACTCGTATATGGGGAAGCCGATACGGTTGTATCAGGCTTAAAACGTGGCGGTTCTTATCAGTTTAAGGCAGTATATGAGCCGGATGATAAGGATGGACAGACTTATTACGAAACAGTGACAAGTGAAGCCGCGACCGTTACAATCAAAGAGGACAGTTCCACCGGAGGCGGCTCATCTTCTGGAGGAAGTGGAACAACCGGAGGCGGCTCATCTTCCGGAGGCGGTGGAACAACCGGAGGCGGCTCATCTTCCGGAGGCGGTGGAACGACTGGAGGCGGCTCATCTTCCGGAGGAAGTTCTGGTGGCGGAAATACTTCGGGTGGTAACACAGCCGGAGGGGAAACACCGTCCAACGGAAACAAAACCGATGCAGAAACACCGTCTAACGGAAATACAGCTGGTACACAAACACCGTCCGATGGAAACACGGCCGGACAAAATACACCAACCGTAACCGTTACCGGAACCCGGAAAAATAAAGCCATCAAAACAACGGTGACCGCTGATCTGATAAATCAGATACTGGAAGAAAACGATGGAAAACACACAGATGTGACGATCCAGGTCACCGATCCGGCTGGCAACGTAAGCTATACACTGACCGTAAATACAGCAGACATACAGACCGGAAATAAGCTGTATGTGTGTGCAAAAGATCAAAAGACAGGTGCCTATGTCCTTGTAAACGACAAGAGTTATACGGTTACAAAAGCTGGAAATGTGAATTTTTCAGCAGATTCCAATAAGGATTATGTCCTTATGGATCAGAAAGATATGGATCAGGTCACAACGAAAATATTAAAAACGGTTACATTGAAGAATAAAACCGTTCAGGTGAAGAAGGGAAAACAAAAGAAGGTTTCTCTGGCAGCCACCTTAAATATGGACAATGTAAAAAGCATTTCTTATCAGAGCAATAACAAAAAAATTGCATCTGTAAACAAGAAGGGTACCATAAAATCGAACAAAAAAGGAACTGCGTCCATTCGCGTGACAGTAACCTTAAACAATGGAAAGACCAAAGTTTTAAAATTAAAAGTCAAAGTCAAGTAGCAGATGCAGGAAAAGACAAAACCCCGGAAATAAATATCCGGGGTTTTTGTTTTACCTAGAGAGAAAGTGCACACTGATCAATTTTTTTCAGTTCCTCCTCCGTAAATGGAGCAGAGTTTAACACTTTCAGATTTTCAAGAATCTGTGCCGGGCGGGAAGCTCCGATCAGAACGGAAGTAACCACACCGTCCCGGATCACCCATTTGAGTGCCATCTGTGCGAGGCTTTCACCACGGGCAGCCGCAATCTCATTCAGGCTCCGGATACTTGCCATCCGTTTTTCATCAAACTGATCCGCATGCAGGAAACGTCCGTCCGTGTTGACACGGCTGTCTTTTGGAATACCGTTTAGATAGCGGTCGGTCAGCATACCCTGCGCGAGCGGGCTGAAAGAAATAATTCCTTTCTTCCCATCTGCTGCGGCCTGTTTTAAACCGTTTTCTTCAATGGTACGGTTAAAGATATTGTAGGAATTCTGGTTGATAATAAATGGGCAGTGCAGATCTTCTAAGATGGCAGCTGCGCGTTTCATGGTTTCTCCATCGTAGTTGGACAGACCGACATACAGTGCTTTTCCGCTTCGCACGATCTGGTCGAGTGCACCCATGGTTTCTTCCAGCGGCGTATCCGGATCCATGCGGTGGTGATAGAAAATATCCACATAGTCCAGACCGAGCCGTTTTAAGCTCTGGTCAAGGCTGGCAATCAGGTACTTGCGGCTGCCCCAGTTTCCATAAGGTCCCGGCCACATGTCAAAACCGGCTTTGGAACTGATGATCAGTTCATCGCGGTAGGAAGAAAGCTCTTCCCGAAGGATCTTCCCGAGATTTTCCTCCGCACTGCCCGGCTGCGGTCCATAGTTGTTTGCCAGATCAAAATGTGTGATCCCGTGGTCAAATGCCGTAAAGCACATCTGTCTCATATTTTCATAAACACCGGTATCTCCGAAATTGTGCCAGAAGCCCAAAGATACTTCCGGCAGCATCAGTCCGCTGTCGCCGCAGCGGTGGTATTTCATGGTTTCGTAACGTGATTCATTTGCGTGATACATAAGAAATCCTCCTTAGTTTGTAAAAAATTTATCATAAATGCCAAATCCAAAGATAAAAAGTACAATCAGCGGCAGAATATAGGTAATGTAGCCGCGCATCCAGTTTTTAATTTTTAATCCTTTTCCGGTATTGGCTTCGGTTGTGTAGTTTTTCCAGCCCCAGCCGTAGCGGCTTGTGCAAAACAGCAGATATACCAGGGAACCGAGAGGCAGGAACAGGTTGCTTACCAGAAAATCTTCCAGGTCAAGCACAGACCCGCCAAAGATTGAAAAACCTTTCCAGTTCCATACATTGTATCCGAGTACACATGGCAGGGAGAGTACAATGATCAGTACCAGATTAACGGCACAGGATTTCTGGCGGCTGCATCCGGTCAGTTCCATACCGCAGGAGATGATGTTCTCAAATACTGCCAGGATTGTGGAAAACGCTGCAAAAAACATAAACAAAAAGAACAGGCTTCCCCAGAGTCTGCCAAGCGGAATATGGTTAAAAATATTCGGCAGGGTGATAAAAATCAGGCTTGGTCCGGAAGTCTGGTCAACATGGAACGTAAAGCATGCCGGAAAAATGATAAGTCCGGAGGTGATAGCAACAAACGTATCCAGAATGGCAATATTTACCGATTCACCAAGCAGAGAGCGTTCCTTTCCGATATAACTTCCCAAAATTGCCATCGCGCCGATTCCAAGGCTTAACGTGAAAAATGCCTGGTTCATGGCGGCAACCACGACAGATCCGTTGATCTTGGAAATATCCGGTTTCAGATAAAAAAGTAAGCCTTGTCCGGCACCTTTTAACAAAAGACTGTGGACTGCCAGTACCAGCATGAGCACTAAAAGTGCGATCATCATAAATTTTGTGATCCGCTCAAGCCCGCCCTGTAAATGGAAGGACAGGATGAAAAAGGCAAGGACAACCGTTATGAACAGGAAAGTCACATTGATCGTAGGACTTGCGATCATGGAGGCAAATCCTAAAGTCTGCTGCCTACCGGCAACAAATTTACAGAAATAATAGATGAGCCATCCGCATACCACGGTGTAAAATGCCATCAGTGCCAG
>OLPV01001765.1_pt1 | contig 15465 bp, 17 predicted proteins | sample 1671961 | NCBI WGS metagenome assembly OLPV01 (sample SAMEA3136630, study PRJEB25190) | human gut metagenome | biome: human gut; feature: human-associated habitat; material: faeces | place: Austria | collected 2013
CCGCCTAAAGGATGCAAAGAAAGGGGCATGAAATGCCTGAGAAGAAGAACACCTACCTCACGCTCCACAAGAATTTCGTGCGCACCGACATCGAGTACGCCGACCGCGTTACGGGCGAGTCGCGCACCTTCAACTCGGTCACGTTGCCGAAGGGCACGGTGATCGACGGAGTGGACGTGAGCTACTACCAGTTCAGCCCGATGTTCGTCAACGAGTCCCGCTTCCGCGGGGGGAACTACCGCGACATCCCGCTTCTGACGGATCGCGAGGTGTGGCTCAAGAAGAGCGTCCTCGACGAGAACGGGCAGCCGATCGTCGACGAGAACGGAAAGCCGGCAAAGGACGTCGTGCGCGTCATGCCGGCGCAGATCAAGGAGGCGCTCGACCGCAGCCGCAGCGAGTACCTGCAGAGCCTCTCGGAGAAGGCACGCGGAGCGCGCGAGGGATCGGAGCGCCTGGGAAACGGCGATTCACGCGCCGCGCATAGCCGCGAGAACCTGGCGATGTAAGGGAGGTCGGGAGAAGATGAAAGAGAAAGCGATGGAGAGGATAACCTCCTCGAAAATCGTGCGCGTGGCCATGGCGATGGCCCTTGCGCTGTCCGTCGCCATCGTCCCCGCCTCAGCGTACGCCGCCGGGAGCGTGAACGTCTCTATCGGCCGCGACATCCCCTATGCGGGATACCTCACTACGGATATGAGTGCGGATGGGCAGGTCGCCTACTGCATCGAACCCATGCGCGGAACGCCGGCTGCGGGGTCGTACTCCACGAGCCCTGCCGAGGACCTGGCCGCAGCCATGTGGTTCTCCTTCGGCGCACCCGGCTTCGACGCGTCCATGTGGCCTGCCTCCTGGTACGACGGCAGCGGCATGGACGACGACAAGTACCAGGTCGCGAGCCATATCCTGCTCTCGTATGCGAACCTCGGTTCCGCAGCGCAGGCGACCTACGGCACGAATGCCGATTTCGCCTCCTGGGCGGAGCGCGAGGTGATCGGGGGCACTTGGAGCAAGGTCTGCTCGCGCGCAGGCGAGGTCTCGACCGGGTTCTCCGCCTTCAGGATCGATACGGGCACCGATTCCCAGGAACTCGCGAGCTTCACCTGGGACCGTGGCGGCGTGAAGATCTCCAAGGTTGACGCGGAGGCGGGCTCATCCGAGCAAGGCGACGCTTCCCTCGAGGGAGCCGAGTTCGCCATCGTCAACGCCTCTGGGATGAACTCCTTTGTGGGAGGGCATAGCTATGCCGACGGCGAGACGGTCATGACCATCTCCACCACCTGGGACGGCTCCGCCTACACCGCGCAGACCGCAGGCGACGCACTCCCGTGCGGCTCCTACCGCATCGTCGAGACGTCCGCGCCCGAAGGCTACCTCGCTTGGGACGGCACGCTCGAGTTCGCGATCGAAAGCGACGGGCAAGTTGTCGACCTCACCGGGGATCCCGTCTCGGACGACGTGATCCGCGGCGGCGTGCAAGTGGTGAAGGCAGACGCCGAGCTTGGCAAGTCCGAGGCGGTAGGCGGAAACGGCCATACTTCCGACGGCATTGGAACGACGCTTTCGGGCATCGAGTTCACCATAACGAACGACTCTGCGGCCAAGGTCCTCGTGGGAGACGCCTGGTACGAGCCAGGCGACACGATCATGGCAATCGAGACCGCCTGGAACGAAGAGGCGGGCGCGTACACGGCGCAGACGGCCTCCGACGCGCTGCCCTACGGCACCTACACGATCCAGGAAACCGCAACCAACGATACGTACCTGCTGACCGACGGCGAGCCCAAGACCTTCGAGATCCGCGAGGACGGCGTCATCGTCTCGGCAGATGCCGCTGGCGGGGACCTCGAGTTCCGAGACCAGGTCGTTCGCAACGACCTCAAGATCTCCAAGAAGGCAGAGGACACCAACGAGAGTCTGCAGGTGCCCTTCGCCATCACCAACGAGGCGACCGGCGAGACCCATGTTTTGGTGAGCGATCGCAACGGCCAGGCTTCGACCGAGGCAAGCTGGAACAAGCACACCGCCAACACCAACGGAAACGACCACCTGCTCGAGGCGGATTCCATCACTTCCGAAATGATGGATTCCAAGGCGGGGATCTGGTTCGGGCTGGGCGAGGACGGATCGGCGGCGCCCGCCGACGACGCGCTCGCCGCTCTTCCCTTCGGGCAGTACACTCTCGAGGAGCTTCCCTGCGAGGCGAACGAGGGCTACAACCTCATAACGAAGACCTTCTGGATCGACCGCGATTCCGGTGTTGCCGAGGCGGTCTGGATGACGCTCGACGACCAGGAGGGGCCGAAGATCGGAACGCAAGCGGCCGATGCGGCCGACGGCGACCAGATCGCCCAGGCGGATGAGCAGGCGACGATCGTCGACACCGTCTACTACGAGAATCTCGAGTTCGGCGGAACCTACACCCTTACCGGTACCCTCATGGTGAAATCCACCGGCGAGCCCCTGCTCGACGCGGATGGCAACCCCGTGACCGCCACCAAGGAGTTCACGGCCAACAACACGAACGGCTCGGTCGACATCGAGTTCACCTTCGATGCGAGCCTGCTCGCGGGCGAAGACGTCGTGGCATTCGAGAGCATGGCCAAAGACGGCGTCGAGGTCGCGACCCATGCGGACATAGAAGACTCTGGCCAGACGGTGCACTTCGTCGACATCGGGACGACCGCAACCGACGCCTCCGACGGCGACAAGCTCGTGACGGGCTCCGAGGTGCTCATCGCCGATGAGGTCTCCTACGAGGGGCTGACCCCCGGCGAGAGCTACACGCTCGAGGCGACTCTCATGGACTCGGAGACGGGAGAGCCCCTGAAAACCGGCGAGGGTCCCCTCGCATCTGACGTGACCTCATCCGTCGAGTTCGTCGCCGAGGCAGCCGACGGCGTTCAGGTCGTAGAGCTCTCCTTCGATTCTGCCGGCCTGGGCGGTCATCGCCTGGTCGTGTTCGAGAAGCTGCTCGATTCGCAAGGATCGACCCTTGCCGTGCACGAGGACATCGACGACGAGGGCCAGTCCGTAATGGCCGTCGAGATCGGGACCGTGCTCGTCGACGCCTCCGACGGCGACCACATGGTCGAGAACGGGACGGTGAGCGTCGTGGATACCGTCGAGTACAAGGGGCTCGTCGCTGGCGAGACCTACACCGCCCACGGCACCATCATGGACAAGGCCACCGGCATGCCTCTCGAGGATTCGGACGGCAACCCGGTGACTTCCACCGCGGAGTTCGTGGCTGAAAGCTCGGAAGGAGCCGTAGAGGTGACCTTCGAGTTCGATGCGTCGAAGATCGAGGAGGGGGCTGCGCTCGTGGCCTTCGAAGAAGTGCTCGACGTGAACGGAAACGTCGTCGCCGTGCACCAGGACATCGACGACGAGGGGCAGACCGTGCTCGTCGACAACCCAGAGACTCCTGGCACCCCCTACGACAAAACGGGCAACGATTTGCTCCCTGTATGGGTTCTGATCAGCGCCCTGGTCGTCTGCGGGGCGGCAGCGGGCGCATATGTGCTTCGCAGCCGCGCCCGTAACGACGCGGCAGGCGCCAAGGAGGCTTCCGACGAGTAACTAGGCTTTCTCGGCCTACAGAGAAGGGCGGGGCGGCGCTAGAGCCTCCCCGCCTGTCATTTTGGAGGCTCCTATGAAGACGAACATCAAGCAGAGGCTTGCCCTTCTGGCATCGATAACGGCATTGATCGGCGCTGCGGTGCTGGGAATTTGGCTCTTCGGCGTCCACAGCAGGGCCGTGGACATGGACCCGTCTCCCGTTTCGAACACCCCCTTGGAATGTGAGGCAGACGATGGGTTTCCCGTTGTCGACTGGGAGTACTGGCTGTCCGTGAACCCCGATATCGCGGCCTGGGTGAGTGTGCCCGGCACGGATATCGACTACCCGGTGGTCCAGGCGAGCGCCGCTGATCCGACCTTTTATCTCGACCATGACGTCTATCGGGGATGGAACCCCTACGGATGCCCCTATCTCGATGCCGGCTGCGCCGAGCGGGGGATCGACAGCCCGCTCGCGCTCATGCTCGCACATCACATGAACGACGGCAGCATGTTCTCGGCGTTCGCCAGTTATTCCGACATAGGCTTCGCCGAGGCACACAGCGAGATTCTCCTTCAGACGCCCGAGGGCAAGATGCGCCTGAGCGTCATCGCGGCGGATATCGTGGATTCCAACACCGAATACAAGCGTTTGGACTTCGCCGGCACCGGGGATTTCGACTCCTGGCTCGGGAGGCTTTTGGCGGAAGCTGACGTCGTGCTCGATGGAGACGCTCGTGCAGAAAGCGTCAAGGCGTTCTGCACCTGCAGCTACGGCAGGTGGAACGGGCACGAAAGGACGATAGTGTATGCGTGCGAGAAGGTAGAATAGTGAATCTGGTCATACGCTTCTTCATCGGCATGCCGATGAAGGCGATCGCGACCGCAGGACATGCCTGCATTCAGTCAAGCGGCATCGGGCAAGACCCGCATCGATTTAGCAAAAAAATAGGGCAGAATCGCTTTCACGATCCCGCCCCGCAAACCCGAAGGTTTCTGTCTGTCTCTATTATCGTAATTATTGTCCGTTTGTCAAATGATACAGGCAAGCTCTAAAGATTCCTCTCATCTCATTTTGCTCATCGTTTCAGCCATGTCTCAAAAACTTTTGAGAGGAAGTCGTAGGCGGAGATGATAGTCGTGTTCTTACTGTACCAGTCTGAGTGCTCGTTTGCCCGTGTTTCGAGAGAGCAGAGCCTTTCGTGCACATGCCTTTGCTTTTCTTGAGGGACGAAGCGTGCATAGGTGTAGGCGAACACGGTCATCTGGAGCACACGGGGGTTGCGCATTTTCGATCGTCTCAGGCGTTTCGATACGCCCGCGTTGCCAAGAGCTCGCGCGACAGACGCTGGGTACCTTGTTGGTGCATTCGAGGAGATGCCCAGCCCGTTGATGATTGCACTCGAGTGTGCAGCAGCGTTTCTAAGTGAATTGGCACGTCTGAGGAGATAATGATCGTCTTTCATCTCCGCATTGTCCCATCGCTCGGCGCAGAAGAGGTAGAAGTTGGTGAACGCCCCGAACGACGACAGCTCCAGGAACACCCATGCGGGCATCTCGTCTATCGGGTAGCGCGCGACGAGGGGTCCGAGGTAGGCGTCGTTCTCGAGTCGGGAGATTTCGCCCTTGCGCCTGTTGCGGTCCGCGTGGTTGAGGTGCGCGAGGTATTCGGCGAAGATGGAGTAGCCGTCTTCGCCTCGATCCTCGGTTATCTTCCCGACGAGCTTGGTCTTGGCGGCGCTCTCCACGTCGAGCGTGAGGGGCAGAAGGAACCCGCGCAGCTCCTGGTCTATCCCGGCGAGGTCCACCAGGTGCCCGAAGTCAAGCCCGGCGTACTCGCCGTCGTGGGCACCTCCGACGCGCTTGGGGAAGAGCACGCGGTACGCCGCGAGCCTGAAATAATGATCCTGCTCGGAGAGAATGCGCATCGCCTCGTCTTCGTCGCACAGATCGAAGGTCACGCCCTTCGACTTCAGGTGCTCTATCTGCTCCTCGACGGTGAGCTTGGGTTTTCTATTGTCTTCAAGTTTCGATTCGTTCATAGCATGGGACTTTCGTTTTTTCAGAGGCCCGCGATAAGGGGCGGGCTTGTCGTTGTTTCTTAATTATCCTTCATTTTGCCTGAGGCGCTATGCTTGAAATGAGAGATTTGATGGTTCTCTCACATGAACCGAAACACGGCCCTGAACATCCAACGGACGAACGCACCTATTCCTTTAATAATTGTTTTGATCATCTCCGTATCCTTTCATCCAGTCGCCTTCCATGTCGTTCGAAGGTACTTCTTGGGCCGTCTCAGCCTCGATTGCCCGTTCGAGCACATTTGCCGTGATTCCGATAGCTTCGGCCATGAGCACCTGGCTCGCCGCCAACGCCTCGTCGGCGTTTGCTAGATAGTCGTTCAGCCGCACGATGCGGCCTGCAAGCGATCCTCCAAATCCGGTGAAAAGGGAGCATGCGCGGTCCATCCTCGCCACGTCAACGAGCTCGCCGTAGAGCCTGGCGAGCACCGCCGAGCCGTCCATAGCGACGCTCTCGATCGCGGCAGTTTCCTTTGGTGTGGCGAGCTGGAACCTCCAGCCCTTCTCGCGCCGCGCTTCGGGAACTTCCTCTCCGTCGGTTCTGTAGGCATCGTTCGCGGCGTAGCAGTGCGCAGTAAGCCAGATACCGTCTTTTTCGGCGTCTTCGTAGTCGAGCGTGAAGTCGGCGAGCATGCTTTTGCCCGAGAAGGGTTGGGCTTCGGTGAAGCGGTCGGTATCGAATACCTCTATGCGCCCTTCGTAGGCGATCTCTATCCTCATCGAGCCTCCCTCCTATCTCGCTGCCTGACCCGATGCGCTTGTGCTTTCTGGCTCCGCTGCTCCTGATCGTCTCGCCTGAGGGCTCCTTCCGCGTTCTGCGGCGGCCTTTGCCGCTTCGTCTGCAAAGCCTCGGGCAGCAGCCTTGCCTGGGCCATGTACGCCCGCACCTCGCGCAGAGCGTTCGCCTGATCGGCGGAGCCCTCATCGCCACGGGACTCGAGCCTTCTGATCCTCCTGTCGAGGTCCGCGAGGCTGCGGGCGTTCGAGGACATGCAGGCCTCGATGGCCTTGGCGAGCCGATCCAGTTCCGAAAGGTCGTTCAGTTCGAGCGCGCCTTCAGCATGGGAGAGTATCTCGCGCGAGGATGCCGGGGTGGGGTGCCAAGCGGCAATCCTGGCGAAGCGGTTCCTGAGCGCCTCCTGTCCGAAGGAGAGCCCCAGCTTCTCTCCGCCGATGCGCCAGGTGGGGTGGTCGGCGAGCGAGTAGACCCAGTCACGCCTCCATGAGCGCTCTGAGTTCTGCGCGACATCGACTTCCAGCGTTTCGAGCACTGCCATGAACTCGTCCTCGTTTCGGGCGAGTGCCTTGGCTACCGTCACGCGGCTGCGTATGTCCGAGACCCAGGAATAGCCGCCCTCGCTAGCGATTTCCTTTTCTGCGCGGCGGATGTAGGTCTTCTGCATCGTGGCGGGCGTTTTCTTGCGTGCCGGCCCCTCTTCGCATTCCCTCACGATCTCGTCCCTCATGAACCGAAGCCCCCGCTCCTCGGCGAGGTCCTGGAGGCTGCGGTTGAGCTCCAGCGGGTCGGGGGTCTGCAGCCGGCGCTCGGTTACCAGGTTGGTGTTGTTGACGACGATGTGCGCGTGCGGGATCCGGTTCTCGTTGTCGTCGTGAAGGACGATCGCCACCTCGAAGTTGCTGAAGTGCTTGAGCGCCCAAGCGCTCGCGATCTCCGCAACCTGGTCTGCGGTCAATCCGTCTTGGGGGTCGGGCGACATGACGAAGTGCTTGAACGTGCGGGCCGGTTTGCCGCGGTACGGCGTGTCGTTGCCGCAGGCGTGCCTCGTCGCGTCCATCGACTTCGCCCAGTCGAAATCCCCCGGGGCTTCAGAGACGTTCTCGAAGACGCGCTCCTCCTGCCATGCGAAGTTCATCGTCAGGATCTTGAGCGCGCGTCCCCCTTTCTCGAGGTAGCGCTTTATGCCGCCGCACCCCGTGTGCCCGGCTATGGGCTTCAGGAGCGGCACGCTAATCGCCCCCGACTATCGCGCGATCCTCGAGGGCGTCGAGCTCGCTTGCGATCTCCGAGCGGCCCTCTTCGACCTGCGCGAGCAAAAGCGCGCACTCGTCGAGCTTGCCGGATACCCACTCCAGGTCCCCTCGGCCGTGATCGAGGGCGAACTTTATGGAGTTCAGGGCGTGCATGCCCTGGTTGTAGTGGTGCCCCCACTTGACGAGCTCGCGGGAGAGCTTGCGCATGGAGCGCCCGTCGAGCAGCACGCCGCCGCGGTCGGCGTTCGCGGCGTCGTCCGCGACCATTCGCGCGACGTAGCGCAGGTACTCGGAGCGCGTGAGCTCCTCTTCGTCGGCGCGCTCGCAGACTGCGCGGAAGTCGGCGTCGCTCACGCGGGCGGTGAGCACGTTGTCGTATTTCAAGACCTTCGTCATCTTCTCGATCCTTCGCATCCTTCGCCGCGCGGACGTCGTGGAAGCTTGCGCGGCGTGTCTCTTCAGGGGCGCGGGGCATCCCCCGCATGACGGCATTCGCGCATCTCCGCGCTGGCGTGACCCTCCCCTTGCGCCGCCTGGCGCAGGGACGGGGCAGGGCGGCGCATTCGGGTGCCTGGGATGCCGCCTCCTATCTCGTGTATACGAGATAGGCTACTTGCTGGAAACGGTGCAGGAGCCCCTTCGGGGCGCCTGCATGGGGCTAAATTCGTCCGAGGAGCCTGTCGGCCATCCCCGCGATATCCTCGAGCGCCTGCCTGTCCAGCTCGCTCGGTTCGCCCAGTGCCTTCGATTCGTAGCGCCTGAGCGCGCGGAGGGCGCTTCCGAGCGGTGCCGAAGGCTTCTGCTCTTCTTCTTGACGCGGTTTCGCGCTCGGCTCGCTCGTCGCTTTCCTCAGGAACTCCGTCGTCTTCTTCTTGTCGAGGGGATGCTCCTTCCACGAGGAGAAGAGCCGTTCCTGCTCGTCGGGTTCCATTTTCGCGAGGGCGTTCACGGCGTCTGCCGAGAGCGAGTCGGAAAGCGCCGCCTCGCGCCACCCCGCGACAAGATCCTCTTCGATCTTGCGCGCCAGCGACTCCTGGCGCTGGATCGTCTTTCCTGACACCTTTCGCCCTGTCTGCTCCGAGATGATCGCCGCCTTGATGTCTTCCGTGCGCATGCCGGAAAGCTCGGGGTTTTCCACCCGCATGCGCTCGACCTCCATCCCGAGAGCGCGGCTCGCTGCTGCGCGCTCGGTCACGGTGAGGTCGCGCACGAAGTAGTTGGCGGCATGGAGCAGCATGACCGACTGCTCGTCGGAGATGCCGCGTATTATCCGGCAGGGGATCTGGGCGTACCTCTCGTCCTCTTCGGCGAGCATGGCGTATGCCGCCTTCCTGCGGTGCCCGCTCACCATCTGCCAGCTCCCGTCGTCGAGCTTGCGGACGAGGGGCAGGTCGGTGAGACCCTCTTTCTCGATGCTCTTCGCGAGCTGCGCTATCCCTGCATCGTCCATCGAATAGGCCGTGTTCTCGGGATGGTCGGCTATCTCGCCGACGGGGATTCTCTCGATAGGGTAATCGCTTCGAGTGGCCGCGTTCTTGTCGAGGAGGCCCGAGATGGTGAACCCCGATGCCGTTGCCCTAGCCATGGAGCACCTCCTCTGCGAGCCTCTCGTAGTCCTTCGCGGGACGGCTGTCGGGCTTGAACGTCGCCACGGGCTGCCACTGCCAGCTTCCCTCGCAGACCTTGGAGCTCGCGTGGATGACGGTCTCGAACTGGTTGTCGGGGAAGTAGGAATCGAGCACCTCCGCGCCGGTGGCTTCGGCGTTCGTCATGAGCCCTGGAACGCAGGTGCGCAGGATCTTCCATTTTGGCGTGGGCACGCGCAGGGCGTCGGCGATGGACTCTATGGCGTTGACCGTGAGCGCGGTGCCCCGCATTACGGTGGAGTCGAGCTTCACCGGCACGACGACCATTCCGTCTCCCGCTGCGGCGAGATAGGCGCTGAAAGCGAGGCGTTTCATGGTGGGGCTGCAATCCAGTATGCAGATGTCGTAGAGCCCCGTGCAGTCGTCGAGCGCGAACCGCAGCCTCTGCTCGCGCAGGAGGAGCTCGTTTTGGTCGACGAGCTCGATGGTCGAGGGCACGACCGAAAGGCCTTCCGTCCCGGTTTCGAAGGCGATGTCCTCCACTGCCGCGTTTCCGTAGAGGAGCTCCACCGCGCTTCGGCGCTCCTGCACGGCCTTGTCGTAGAGACCGAAGTAGTCGGTAGCGGACGCCTGCGGGTCCAGGTCGATGAGGAGCGTTCTCAGGCCCCTCTTTGCGTAGATTGTGGCGAGGTTGACCGCGGTGGTGGTCTTGCCGACCCCGCCCTTGTAGTTCGATACCGCGATGGTTCGCATGTCTTCTGCCTCCTTTGCATCTTCAGATGCCGCCGTGCGATGTGGAAGGTTCGGCGGCGTCCGCGTTTCGTATACCCAGTATACCCTAAACCGTTCGATAACGAACGGTTTAGGGCGGGAAAGGCGGCTACTTGCGGCCAACGATCAGGACGGATTTCTCTTCGATGCGGTTGTTGGGGTTCCATGACCAGTCGCCGTCGTGGTCGTAGCGCGCCACGAGCGGCGTCCCGTCATCATCGAAGGCGACCACCGGGTAGGTGGAGTACTTGCCGTCGATCCCTCGAGCCCACACCTCGTCGCCGAGCTCAAGTTCCGAAGTCGCCACCTCGGTGGAGTCCAGCAGCGCGCCGAGTCTCTCGGCTTCTGGCATGGACTCATCGAGCGCGCGGAGCATCCCGTCGAAATCGTGCTCGTCTTCCTCTACGAAACCCTCGTACGGGAGGATGCGGTCGACTATCTTCCATCCGTCGACGACGTAGATCCCGTTGTCTCCGGGGTTCATGCGCCTGTCGTCGGAGTAGGGCGCTATGCCCACGCTCAGCGTTCCGCCGAAGAAGTTGCCGACGACCTGGCAGAGCCTGGCCCATCCGTAGCTGTCGGAGCTCGGCGCGCGGTAGCCCTTGAGCTCGCAGTACCTCAGCAAGGGCTCTACGGTGTCGCGCCCTCCGTTCCAATGGAGGTACAGCCCGATCTTGCGCTCGGGGGTGGTGATGACGGCTCGGTTTCCCATGATGTTCCTTTCTGCGAAGATGTGAATCGGTTGGTGCGCCGCCTCGAGCCGGTGCCCGAGGCGGCTTATGTCGAATCCAGCTAGGCCCGGAGGTCCTAGTCGGCCTGGCCGGCGGTAAGCCCGCACCCGAGGCAGTTGATGTGGTGCTTCAGCAGCGCCCGGTTTTCCGAGAGGAGCATCATCGCGATGCTGTCGAAACGTACCGGCATGTCGACGTATCCCTCGTCGTCTGCGTGCTCCGAAAGCCAAGCCGCCGCGGCGATCTCCCTGCGTTCGCGAGAACCCTCGCTGCCTTCTTCGGGCATTCCCTTGTCGAAGCCGTGCCGTGCGTAGACGTCTACGAAGACCACGGTGTCGTCTTCCCTTGCCACCAGGTCGAGCGAATTTCCGCCTTCGGACTTCCAGTTGCTCTCGACGACCTCGTATCCGCGACGCTCGAGAAACTTCTCCGCCGCCTTGATGGCTTTTTCCTTGAGTTCGGACATGATTGACCTCCTTGGGTATCGGCGGTTCGCCCCTTTGGCCTTCCGCCTTGTGAAGCGAGGGGCGCATGGGTTCTGCCGCGGGCGCAAGGGAGGAAAGCGAAGGAGGGCTTGGAAAGAGATTCGCTCCGGTGTTTTTCGAAAAGTTTTGCCTGCGTCAAACGGTCTTTTTCAGGGAAAAGTTTTCGGGAAACATCGCTGGCCCTTGCGTCGGCGGCGGGTTCCGTGCGGCAATGCGCGTGCAAGGCAGGTGGCGAAGGGGCACTGGCGGTCGAGGAGGCATCTTGCGAGCCTGAGGAAATTTGCAAAGGAGGCGGGAAGTCGATTCGAGGTAGCGGATTTCGCAGAGGGCACCACGATTCGCGAAGGGGATTGCTGATCTCGGCGGAAATGCGAAGCCTTCTATCGTAGCTAGCAGCCGATGAGGATCCAGGCGGCGGGGCGGGCGAAGTTGATCGTCCAGCCGATGCGCAAGAAACGGGCTGTTGCTCCGCTGGCGTGTCCGGTCCTTTGGTAGAATGGTCGAAGGAGATAAAAACACGGCCCCGTTGAGTAGTCGGGGCGCGGCGCCGACGGCGCCGTCCGTAACCTGCCTCCTTGGTTGTCTTTTCTCCGCTTGGAAAGCCCCTGCAAGGTCGGGGCTTGGTTTCCTATGCGCTCAAGGAGGTACGGAGCATGCGGAGAGAAGGAGCGTCGATTACTTTCACCGTCTATTTCGACGGGCAATTCTGGGTCGGTATAGTCGAGAGGCTAGAGGAAGGCAGGCTCTCTGCCGCCCGCGTGGTGTTCGGGGCGGAGCCCTCGGACGAGGAGGTCTTCCAGTTCGTCCTCGATAGATGGGGCACGCTGAGGTTCTCGCCCGAGGTCGAGGCGGAGCGAAGGAGGGAGCCGGGCAACCCTAAGCGCAGGCAGCGCGAGGCCGCGAAGGCTGCCGCGAAGGCGGCTCCCAGCACCAAGGCGCAGCAGGCCATCGCCGAGATGCGCGAGCAGGGCAAGGCGGCGGCCCGGAAGAGGGGCGCCGCCGAGAAGAGGGAGGCCGCATCGCGCAAGCGCTCCTTGCGCTCAGAGAAGCGCAAGGAGAAGCACCGCGGGCATTGATCGGGTTCCAGACATTCATTGCGCGCAGGTGGGGGCATCGGGAATCTACCATGCTGCATGCCACGCTTTCGTTTTCGATGGCGAAGCAGTCGATGACATTCTGGAATCCCTCTTCAAGGGAGCGTTCTTCACGCTGCAGGCGCTCCATTTCTTGCGCACGGAGACCTATCCGCGCACAAAGGCCGAGCTCGCCGACATGGTGAGCCGGGCTCGATAGCGTCTGCTTGCATGCGGGAGCCGGAACGGAGCTCCCTTTGAGCCTCAGGCAGCTGGAGCCGCCCTTTCCCGCCGCATAATCCGGGGCCTATCTCACGAAGAGGCCGCCGCTGATCACCCCGTAGGCCACCACCAGGGCGAAGAGCACCAGGACGACGCAGACGACGACGAGGAGCGCCCGCAAGGCCCTGAGCGCCGCCTCCTTGCCCCGTTCGACGTCGGAGTAGATCGACGAGATCTGCTTCTCTGACTCGTTGAGGGCGCGCACGTCGCCCACGTCAACGCCCCTCACGAGCTCGTCGAGGCTCATCTCGTAGTAGTCGGACAGAAGGACGAGCCGCTGGAAGTCGGGGTAGGACTGCCCGAGTTCCCAATTGGACACCGTCTGCCTCGAGACGCCGAGCTCGTAGCCGAGCTGCTCCTGCGAGAGGCCTTTTCTCTTCCTGAGATCCGTAAGTCTGTCGTTGAAGTTCATGGTCGTTCCTTTCGGTCGGTTCTGAGGTACGCACCACTCGGGTGCGAGACCATGGAACCGCACGGCGGGCCCTGGCGCCACCAACGACGGTTGGCAATCCGTCAACCAGAGGCGGCATCTGGGGGTTGCGGAGGCTAGGGCGCGATGGGGGCCTCGGGCGCGGTGGCGCCGGAGGTGTCGACCTCGCCAATCCCGGCGAGCTGCTCGATGAGCGGCAGCCCCGTCGGGTCGCCCACCTCGACGCCGCCGAGGATGACGGTGTCGTCGCGCAGGTCAATCTGCGTGTTGAACACCGCGGGGTCGAAGCCGGAGGAAACGAAGCCGATTCCCGCGAGGACGATGCCCGCAGCCACGAGCCCGCCCGCCACGGCGAGGTAGATCTTCTTCACACTGTTCATGTCGATGCCCCTTCCTATGCCGCGAAGCGCGCGGCCGCGTCGTTCTTCTCGCTCTTGCTCCTCCAGAAGGGCGAGACCGCCTTCCTCGCCCAGAGCGCCGAGAGGCGCGCTATCTGCTTGGAGACCGCCCAGGCGCCTGCGCCAACAAAAAGCGCCCCGCCCAGGAAAGCGAGCCCCATGCCTGCCGAGGCGAGGGCGTACGGGAAGTGACCGATGGTGATGCCGCACGCGACGAACAAGAGCTCCACCACGCCCACGCCCCCGAGAGCCACGGCGACGATCCACACGCAGAGTGCGAGCACCCAGATGCACACGTAGACCGTGACGGCCACTGCGGCGAAGGCTATCAGCAGCGGCACCCACACCGGCGATCCCACGACGGCGAGCACCCACAGCAACGCGTTGCTGCGCCGCCGCGTGCGGGCGATGGCGCGCGGCACGGCGGGAAGCTCGTCGAGCGTGGCCTCGGCCGCCTCGCCGGGCGTCCCCATGGCCGCAACGGCATCCTCCTCCGTCATGCCGTCCTCCATGCGGTCGGCGATGGCCTCTGCGTAGAACTGCTTGGCCTCCTCGACCTGATCCGCCGGCAGGCAGGCGAGCAGCTCGCCCAGCCGACTCAAAAACTCATCTTGCTTCATGATTGCGCCTCCTCAACGTAGCGGTAGATCTCCTGCACGGACGGCCACTCGGCCAAAAACTCGTCGATGCGCGCGCGCCCGGCGTCCGTGATGCGGTAGTACCTGCGCAGTCGGCCGTTGTGCTCGGCCGAGCGCGCCGTGATACACCCGGCCTTCTCGAGCCTCTTGAGCAGCGGGTAGAGCGTCGACTCGGTGAGCCCCATGCTCGCGGGGACGTCCTTCACGATCTGGTAGCCGTAGGACTCATCGCCCGAGACGGCCGCGAGCACGCACGCCTCCAGGAAGCCGCGCTTCATCTGAGCCTCCATCCACACACCTCCTCTCGTCGTATACTGTGTGAAGCATACTATACGATAAATAGTATATGATGACAACTGTCATTCAGCGGCTCTTCCCACGGGTGGGCGCAAAGCTCCCGTCCCAGGCTCCGCCTTCACGCGGCCAAAACGTTGCCGCATGGCACGAGGGAGGGAAGGGTATAGGTGCCGCAAGCCTCTACGTCGGGAGGGGGTTCCATGAACAAGGCCCTCAACGTGGGCGTGCGCCGCGCAATCCGCACGGCCGCCGCGCTCTACGGCGCCGTCTGGCTCGCCTGCCTCGCCCTCTACTGGGGGAGCCTCGCGACCGGGGGCCTCGGGGGCGGCGTGATCATGGGCTGCATGAAGAGTGGTCCCGCCAAACATTCCGCACTCAGCCTATGAGTTTGTGGCCACTGGCGGCTGAGCCATCATGGCGATGCCTGCCAAGTCTCTTCTGGTATTAATCTCGGAAGAGGCTTGATGCGCCTGAAGAAGCTGTTTATCGCTGAGCGCGGTGCGATTTATTATCTATTTGGCACGGCTTTGTCGAGTCAAGTGCGGTTCTCGGATTAACTGCAGGTCTGGGAGGGTTTTCCGTCCCCCTTGAGCCGCGTGCTCGGCCGGGGTCCAGTGGTTCAGGTCCGCGGGGCTGTGGCGCGACCGCGGGTACGAGCCGCGGCCGGGCGACATCGTGTTCTTCGACTGGGGAGGGGACGGCGGCGCCGATCACGTGGGCATCGTGGAGTCCTGCGACGGCTCGACCGTCCACACCATCGAGGGCAACACGAGCGACTCCTGCGCGAGGAGGAGCTACCGCGTCGGCAGCGCGTCGATACTCGGGTACGGGACGCCGCTGTACCAGTTATCACGAATCACATGCTTGCCCTTGTGCCGTTCGCGATCAACCGGTGTTACTATTATCCAAATAGGAGGCAAACCGATACGTAATAATCGCCGCGTCAATAGGCCGTGAGTCCGTGCCGGCTCTGTTCGGTTTCGGACTTTATCTGGGACCCGAACCCTTGTTTCTTGCCATGCTGCTACCTTCGAATCAAGAAACCCGTCTGTTGAACTAGCGTGTATTGCTGTATTGCCTGGCGGAATGCTCATGTACGGTAAGGAAGCAAGCAACCGAAAACAAGAGATAGACCGCCAG
>OLPV01001766.1_pt1 | contig 15463 bp, 16 predicted proteins | sample 1671961 | NCBI WGS metagenome assembly OLPV01 (sample SAMEA3136630, study PRJEB25190) | human gut metagenome | biome: human gut; feature: human-associated habitat; material: faeces | place: Austria | collected 2013
AAACCCGAAACTTTTATCTCGTGATTTCCTAAAAATAAAAGCTATCAAAAACATCTTCCCCTTATCTGCCCGTCAACCTTCCCCCTCCGCCCCGCGCTCCATCCTCGCTCGACCCGCCTGCGCGGGCTCTCCCTCGGGCGCGGGGCTGCGCGTTAGCGCGGCCCGGCACGGGCGTCAAGGGCGCACGAAACCCGCGAAAACCTTTTCTCTTCGGCTTGCGCCTGCGTGAAAAGCTCAAGCCCTTGCGGGTTTCGCAGGTTTCATGCTCTCCTCCCTTGACCCTCCGCGCCGTCCCGCCGCAGGGCAAGGCAAGCCAAGCGAAGCGAAGCGAGGGCGCGCGGGAAAGCGCCGCGCAACCCTCTCTTCAGTTCGTTGGCGGAAGCCGAGTTCTCGTCGAGAAAGGGAATCATCATGAAGACGGCAGGGCAGAAGATAGAGCAGATGGACAGGATCCTAGAAAACCTCGAACGCCTCGGCTGGGAGGTCCACGGCCCCTATGGGGACGGCGGATACACGGAGCTGGAGCGCTTCACGCCGGCCGGCGAGGACTGGATCGTGACCTTGGGCGTCGGCCCGGAAGCCGACGATGACGAGCTGGCTCGGCAAGCCTACGACGCATATATGGGCTTCGACATCGCCGAAGAGCTTCAGCCGCTCATTGATAACCGCGGCCTGCGGGGCATCCCCGACGACGTCTTCCTGCTGTTCGCCGACCAGATCTGGAAGGAGATCGAGTTGGACAAGCTATGGCAGGTCGCACGGTTCGGAGAGTTCACTGGGCTGGACGGGCTGCACATCGCTGCCTACGAGGCCCTCATGGCGATCGCCCAATCACCTCTCAAGGCCATGCGGGCATCTCGGTGATGCCCGCCCAAACCAGGGGAGCTTATCAAGGCTCCCCTGGTCGATGCGACTTGGGAGCCTTTGGAGATAAAGAAAGATCCGTAGGAAAGGAAGATGCAATGAACGAGACGTACCTCAAGACGTGCCCCGACTGCGAGACTTACAGCATCGAGATGGTGGGCGGCGTGAAGCACGCCCATTACAACGGCTATGTTTACGGTTGCGAGGACGGCAAAGGCTGGAAGGCGCAGGAGATGACATGGTGCTACGCGCCCGTCGTGGCGGACGAAGGAGATGAAAGGAGCCTTTTCGAGCGCCTTTGCCGTGAAGCCGAGTCGAAGCAGCAGTACGTCTGCGACCTCGACGAAGCCGAGGCGTTCGCTTACCGCGACGGATTCACGCACCTCCCCATGGCGAACGTCAACGCCGACACTCCCTGCGGATCGTACTGGTGCGCTCCCGCCGAGACAGAGTAAGTCCGATTCTCTCGGCATCACCGACGCAGAAGCCCCCTTCGCATACGAAGGGGGCTTTGTCGTCCCAAACGGGCGGGCGATCCGCGCGGCGTCCCGAAAGCGCATAGCAGACGGAGTGCGGTGTGTCGCTGGTGTGTTCCTGGTGCAAGTTTGGCGTGTTTCTGGTGCCGGGCAGGGAACCGGCTTGCGCCGCGGTTCCCTGCACCCTCCACGGCGGCAAGGGGCGTTCCGCCCCTTGCAACCCCGCCTTTGCGCGCACCCAGCCCACCGCCCGACGCTCAGAGCGCCGTGCGGCATGCGGGTGGACTGCCTGCGCTCGCGCTTACCACCGCGCAGCGCCTCGCTACGGGTTGTTGCGGCCCTCCGCATCGACGCCCGCGGTGGAAAGCGGTCTTCTCGGCGCCGTTCCGGCACGTGCAAGACCCTCCTCATCGCGACCCCGATGCACCCTCGGCAGGCTATGCGCGTCAAGGTACGCCCGGAACTTCCAGGAAACTTTCCGCTGCGCGGAAACTTGTCCCGAAACTTCCGTTCTTTCCCCCTTGACCCGCGCTGCCGAGGGGGTGCGCGCATGGCAAGCCGTGCGAAGGCGCGCAGGGCACGGCGCAAGAGCAGCGCCCATGCCCGAGCGGCTTTCGCACGGTAGAAGGACAACGAGAAAGGTACCGAAATGAAAGAATACGAAGTCTACTCAGACGCAGGCGGCATCTTGGTCGGCACGAGGGATTGCAGGGTTCACATCCCGAACGCCTACGGTGACGGGATAACGAAGGTTTGCGTCTTCGACTCGAAAGAGGAGTTCGAACCCTATAGGGGCACGAAGAGCAACTTGGAGTTCGTTACGACGGTATGCGGCAACCGCATTGAGATTCCGGACTACGATTGCCCATCGAAGGAGCCTTGGTTCGACGGGACAGTGCATGACTGGACTCCGATTGTGACGCTAGACGGTTGCTATGCGATCTACGCGCACGACGGCGAGATCGATTTCGAGCGCTGGGGAGATGCGCGCGAGGTTTAACCGACTCTCCCATTAATGAATCCGATGGCACGTTCGATGGGCCTTTGCTCATCGAACGTGCCAGGTTGAAACCGAGAGAACGAAAGGAACAAAAATGGTCGAGAACTTTCTGCTCGAATACGACAAGGAGTCCACTTACGCTTTGGTGAAGCTCATCGACGCGGAGCATATGCCATACGTCGTCGCGTTTGGTTACGACACGGAAAGGCGTGATTGGTCGCAAGGTCACTACTACTCTAAGATCGAGGACGCGGTGGCCGCATATCGTGAGGCAATCGACGTAAAGAGGATCGACACATCACTTAGAGCTTACGAGGTGTCGTCGGTTTTCACGTATTCGACTGACTTCAGCGTTTACGTCAAAGCGAAAAGCGCGTTCGACGCTGTTGCCAAATTCAATGCGCTCAAATACGACATGTGCGATTGGATAGACACGCTGGATGTAGACCACACGGATTTCGGAAACGCGCGCGTGGTTAACGTTCGAGAGATTACTGACGACATTGATTTCGAATCGAATGAATGGTGCCCGGCAGACTAGTTTCTCTTCAGTGTCGACGCGGCGCGCCAAGCGCCGCGTTTTCTCGGAAGGACTGACAATGATGAATGACGAATGTTTGAGGAACGTTCCTCGCGAGTGGGTCGACTGGATTCCGTTGCTGAAGGATTTCCATGACAGCCATTCGGAAGAGTCGGCGTACGCGATTGCCCAAGGCTTCCTCGATGCTGCTTACCGATCAGCGGAAGAGGAAGGATGGTACGCAGATTTGGAAGCTTGCTTATCCTAGCGTTTTTGACCCCGACCACTCAAATCGGCCGGGGTCGATTTGTGTTCCAGGTACTAACGACTTGCAGCACACTCGACGCGAAAGCCCTAAAGAGCTTTCGCGGCCACTAGCGCGTAAGCGCGACATTACCTCACGAAGTGAGTCACGTTGCCGAAGGCAACTCTAAAAAGCCGGAGGGGCTTTTTCTCTGCCCCGTAGGCTTTTACTTGCGAGCGCAGCGAGCAACCCGACTACTGTTCTTTCCGCGCGAGTCTTCATCGCTCGCGTCATTCCCACTGCGTCGCATTGCGCGTCGTGTTCTTTTTTTCTCGCTTGGGATCTCGTTTCGATTCCCGCTCGAATCCGTCAGAAAACGCCCGGGCTCTGCCCGGACCCGCCCCTCCCCTTAGCCGCTTTTCGCGTCACGGGGAGGGTGAGGACTACACGCGCACCTTTGGTGCGGGTTGTAGTCACAAGAGTCGCATTTTGTGTATACAACACAAAATGCCGCCGCAAAGCGGCGTCTTGACTCCTTCGGAGCATGACCCTCCGTTCCCACTTCGGGACTTGCCCGGCTCCCGCCGGCAAGTGCGCGCTGAAGCGCGCCGTTCGCTCACTCTCGTTCGCGAACAAAGCGCAACTCTTCGCTCTCGCGCGGGTTATAATCATTCGCGTCGACTACCAATCGACACGAATGCAGGAAACTGAAAAGATCTCGCATCGGCCACCAGCCGCATGCGAGAAATCTGGTGAGCTATGTCATCGAGCAAACACTTCCGCGTGCGAATCACCGAAGAGCAATCGTTGATTCTTCGCGCAAATGCTGAACAACTTAACGTCACTCGAAGCGACCTCGCGCGCGCCGCTGCGCGCTTCGACGTGACGACTAACGTTGCGCTGCGAGAAGAGGCCGACGCCGTTTTGATGGCCGTCGATTCTCGCGGCGTCTTGCGCGTGAAGGCCCAATTCTATCGATGGGTGAATCACCGCGATCAATACTTCCGCGCCATCGACGCGCTCGTGCACAAGCATTTCACCAACGTCGCCCACGCTGAGAGCGTCGCGACGTCAGCTCACGACAAGCTCCTGCATCTTGACGCGCTGGCGAGCGTCGGCATGAAAACGTGCAACGCGATTCTCGAAGTGAACTCGCGCACGTTTCGCGCCTTCCATAAATCCAAACCGAATACGTTTATCTTCCGGGTCGACGGCGAGACCTCTGAGAGCTTCTCGCGCAACTGCACAAAGCTCGGCGTCTCGAAATCCGATTACGTGCGCGGCTTCTGCGTCCCCGGGATTGACGACGCGGCGGTGCTCGAAGAGTACTTCGACGCGCGTCTCGTTTATGTCGACCGCGCGTCGCTTCCCGAACTAGTGGAGCTCGTTCGCTCGACCGGCTACCTCTTCGACGATGCTTTACACGACATGAACACCATCCGCGCGGCGGAGAGCATGAGCTATTACCGTGCGGTCGAGCTGTGCGAGCACGCAGACAGGAAACTCGGCCAGGCGGCTGCTCGCTACATGGACATCTGGAAGAAGCTTGACGGCTTAGGCGCGGACATGCTCGATGGATTCGTTGTGCTGCCCATGCCGAGGCAAGCAAAGAAAGGGGCGTAGGGATGGCCATGGTGAAGTCGATAGCAAGCAACTTGAAATGCGTCTTCCACATCCAGGACTACTTGGAGAAGAACAATCGCGCCATCGCGCGCGACTTCCTAAACTTCCCAACCGATCGCGACCATACGCGCAACTGGTCGTATTTCTTCGACGAGACGAGGGCGGAGTACGGCAACGACAGGCAATGGGGCGGCAAAGACCCGGTGACCTATCAGCACTTCATCGTCAGCCCCGATCCGCGCGATGAGGTCGACCTCGACACGCTGCGCGCGTTCGTCACTGAATGGGCGAACGACTTGTTCGGCGGCGAGGAAGGCTCGCTCGGCACGTTCGAGGTCGCCATCGTGTACCACGACGACAACAACCGCGGGATCCCGCATGCGCATGTTGTGGTTAACAACACGAACCTTGAAACCGGCAACAAGCTTCATACTTCGCGGAAGGAAAGCAAGTACCTTGCGACCCACTTGCAGGACCTCGCACTGAAGCACGGTCTCACCGCCTTTGAGAACAACGGCCCCGCGAAGCTCGAACCGACGCTCAAGGTCAAGCGCACGGCTGCCGAGAACGCCATACGCAAGGAGCGCAAGTTCAGCTGGAAACAGGAGCTTCGCAACGTGGCCGACATCGCCGTGCGCACGAGCGACGGCATACCGCAGTTCCTCGACGCGTGCGCAGCGTACGGCGTGGAGGTGTCCGTATCGCAAAGCGACAAGGACTTCGTTTACGCGCATCCTGCGAACCCGACGCGCTGGCGCTGCTCCGGCAAGCAGCTCGGCGAGAGCTACGTTCCGAGGGCGATACGCGAACGTATCGAGCAGGTGCGCCCGCGTATAGCCGCGCTGCGCGAGAAGATGCGACCGAACGTGCTCGCCGCCGCTCCCGAGGCGAAGCTCGCGGAGGTCCGCACGGTGGCCGACGCGTCGAAGACCGAGCGGCGCCATGCCACGCCGGAAGAGAAGGCGGCCGCCCTCAAGGCCATCCGCGACGCGTGCCGCAACGCGGAGCGCGTCGCAGTGGTCGACCGTTCGGTCAGCGTCGCTCAAGTGGCGTCGACGCTTCGCACCGTGGAGCGTTTCGGCATCAGGTGCCAGGCCGACTTCCTGCGCGAGATGCAGGGCATCCAGAAGAGCTTGGCGATCGCCAGGAAGCAGAACCGCTTGGATCCCGAGATCGAGCAATCGCTCAACGAGCAGTACGCCCGCCTCGCTGCCGCAAAGCGCGTCGCCGAGAAATCGATGATGTTCAAAGGCATCGAAGACCCGGGCATGGCGGGGGCGAAGGCGGCAGGCGCAAGCGCTCGGCCACACAACGTCCCCGGTTCGAAAACAGGCAAGGCGTCGTCACCGCAGCAACGCTCACGCAATCAACGGCATGCGGCGGGCAAGAACCCGTCCTCATCGCCCAGCCGCCGCGGCGGCGGACGCGACGAAAACGGAAGAAGCAATCGTTCGCGATAGACGGCAGACAGGAGAGAGCAAATGGACACTTTCATCGAGGTCGAGTTCGACGACGGCTTGGTGAGGCATTGGGAGTTTCCCAGAGCTTCGACAAAGGAAGAGGCGACGGTCGAGGTCGACGCATGTTTCGGCGACCTAACGGAAGGGATAATGGTCACGGTGCGCCATCACTCCGCGCCGGATGACGACAACGACGTGTGCCGTGTGGTGAAGGATTATCGTCTTTCCCTCGTTCCGCCCGAGGACATGCCGAAGCTGATGGTCTGCCGTTATTGCGGGGATGAGCGCCTTGTCCGGTACAAAGACGGCATCGTCAACCTGACCAAACTGAATCAGCTTTCGCGGCTTTACTGCGGGGACGAAGGCACGGCAGGGTTGCTGTCCGATATCTACTCGACTTCCAAAGCTCTTGAACAGGCGCATCAAGGAATAACGAACGAGGATATGGCGGATCTGCTGGGCGTGCCGATAGGAATGCTCGAAGAAGCGCAAGCGGTCGAGTTCATGAAAGAGGATGAAGGCAACAAAGAGCCTTACGACGACGGCAACGGTGACGGCGGGGTTCCCGACGAGGATAAAATCAGCTTCGTGAGTTTTACCGGTGGCGATGATTTGGATGCTCTAGTGAACGTCGGTTTCGACCACAGTGAAGACGGCGCAGGTTTAGCTGCGCAGGCTTTCGGCGATGCGGAGGATTATGATTAGCCATAGCCTTCGGTATCACGTTTTACTATAGCTAAAAAGCAGGCTGACCTGCGGAAACGATGCACTCTATATTATAATATAGAGTGCAAGGAAGGGTTCTGACCCTCCTTGCCCTTTCTCGATTGCGCCCGGCAGGGATGGGGACGACGGTTCCTATCGTAAATACCTGACCGGGCGCCCTTCCTTGTTAAAGGGAAACGACGAAGGAACGACTATGAACGCGATTCAACTGTTCATGATCGTGGTACAACTCACGATCTATTTGACGGTCCTCTTTTTCAAAGCGATCTACTACCTGCTTTATTACATCTGGCGAGGCGCCGTTTGGCTGCTCAAGCTCCTTTGGCGTGGTTTACGCGCGCTTTTCGGCTGGGTCGGCGACAAGAACCGCGAAAAGGCGCAGCGCAAAGCCGAAGAGGAAAGGCAAGCTGAAGAGGCTCGAAGAAGAGCGCAGGAAGAAGCCGAGTGGGTTGAAAAGAAAAACCGCGCCTATACGAAGCTTGTCGACTCGGGCATGGATCCCGAGGTGGCGGAGGAGCTTATGGACAAGGCCGAGGACGCGAAGAAAAAAGGAACCAAGCTGGTGTTGCATTTCACCAGCGATAAACAGAAAAACGAGGCGGCAGATGTCGGAACAGACGAAGGATAACGTGCTATGTGGCGCGAAGCTCCGCGCCAAACGCGAGCTTTGTGGCCTTACGCTCGAGGAGCTTGCGAACGAGTGCGGATGCGATTGGCATGATATCCGCTCCCTCGAAGAGCCTTGGCGGGGAGTCGGGGTTTCCGAGGACGTGGCCGTCGCCGTCGCCGCGCGCCTTGCCGAATTGCAGGAGCGCATGGGCGACATGCTCGACTACGCCGTGGACGTCTACGAGGAGTTCGCCGACGCGCAGGACGGGGTGAAGGCTATTCTGGTGCCCTACTACCGCGACCAGGCTGAGTACGACGAGTACGGGCGCGACGAAGGCTGCTTCTCGTTCGCGAACGCCGTGACCCGGGTCTGCCTCGCGGCGTTCGACGATTTAGGCGTGCCGACGAGGCTTTATTACCCCGCCGAGGACGAGGAGTTGCACGCGATGGTGACGAAGTCGCGAACGATGGGCGATATCGAATGACCGCGAAGCTCCCTAAAACGGTGACGCCTGCGCTCATGCGCAAGCTCAACAACGCCCACATGTCGCGAATGGAGACATGCGACGCCGAGTGCGCCGGCGTGGGTTACTGCGAGGCCGTTTGGCGATCGGCGTATCGACAGGAAAACGAAGTGAAGAACGAAAGGAAGTGCGGCAATGGCTGCTAGGAAGACGAAAACCGTAGAGGATTTCGAGAAGGAACTTGCCGATGAACGGGCGAAGTGGGAAGAGAAGCGCAAACGCATCGAGGACAAGATAAACGCGGCCAAGAAAGAGCAGCAGAAAAAAGAGGCCGAGGCCAAAGCGAAGGCCGCGCAGGCTATCGGCGAAGAGGTTCTCGCCTCCCTCGGCAATTGGAAGCGCATCGACTTCGACGCGCTCTCTCTGGCGCTTGCTGAGATCCCCGGCCTCGTTCCCGACAACGACGAGCTGGACGCCTCGGCCGATGCAGCCATCGCCCGCGTCGAGACGTACTCCGTGCGCGTTCATTCCAAAAAATAGCGCGTTCAGTCCCGCGGACGCGAGGAGGGGGTTGCTCCGGTGATCGAGAAGGTTCAAGTCGGCCTTGCGGCCGCTGCGGCGGTGTTCGCCGTAGGCGAGGTGGCTTCGCTATGTTTCGGCGCCTTCGTTGCCGTGGAGGGCTTCGCCCTCCTGTTCTTCTTGTCCTTGGCCGCTTGGATCGCTGTGGGCATCTGGCGTTGGCGCAGGGAGGATGGCGAATGAGACCCAAGGGAATATGCATCGAAGGCCTTGAACCGGCTGTGTACGGCACCGAGCCGAAGCGCAGTGTTTTCACGTCGCGCAAGATGAAGAAGGGGATAGCGCATGAGCGTTCTGATAATCGCGGAAAAACCGAGCGTCGCAAGGGGGATAGCGGAAGCCGTCGGCGCCCGTGAGCGCAAGGACGGCTTCATTGCCGGCAACGGCTACCTTCTTAGCTGGTGCCACGGCCATCTCGTCGGGCTTGATCTACCGCGCGAGTACCCTGAGTTCGCCCGCGTCGGCATGGATGACCTGCCCATGGTGCCGACCGAATGGCGATGGCACGTGTCGGATGCGGGAGAAGATCAGTTCAAAGTTCTGAAGAAGCTCATGGCGTCGCCCGACGTCGAGTATATCGTCAACGCCTGTGACGCCGACCGTGAGGGCGAGGACATCTTCCGCCGCGTGTACGAGTTCACTGGTTGCTCGAAGCCCGTCAAGCGCTTCTGGTCGACCTCCCTTGTGCCCGAGCAGGTGCGCGCGGACCTCGCATCGGCCAAGCCCCAATCCGCATACGACGGCCTGGCCGACTCCGCGCGGGGACGAGCCAAGGCCGATTGGCTTGTGGGCATGAACGCCAGCCGCGCTTTTACCCTGCGCTATGACGCACTGCTGTCCGTTGGGCGCGTGCAGACCCCGACGCTGGCGATTCTGGTCAAGCGGCGGAAGGAAATCGAGGACTTCAAGCCGGAAGAATACGCGACCGTCACGGCGGATTTCGGCGACTACCGCGGCATGTACTTCCGCGAGGGCTTGGAGCCGGACACGCACATCCCCAAAATCGACGACGCGAAAGCCCTCGCCGCGCAAATCAAGAATCAATCCGCCACAGTGATAAGCGCGGAAACCACCCGCCGCCGCGACCTGCCGCCCCAGCTCTACGACCTGACCAGCCTCCAGCGCGACGCGAACCGCCTGCTCGGCTTCACCGCCGACAAGACGCTCAAGCTCGCCCAGTCGCTCTACGAAACGCGCAAAGCCCTCACCTACCCGCGCACGGACAGCCGCTATCTGCCGCCGGACATGATTCCGCGCGTTGTGCAGACGATGAAGGTGCTGCCGGAAAGCTATCAGGCGCTTGTGCCGGGCGCGCTGCCGGATGGAAAGCTGCCCGTCAGCAAGCGCACGATTGACGAAACGAAGGTCACCGACCATCACGCGATTCTGCCCACGCCGAAGCGAATCAATCTGGACAGCCTGCCCGAAGACGAGCGGCAGCTGTACGATATGGTCGTCCGGCGGATGCTGACAGCGTTCTATCCCGCGTGCGAGTACGACGCGACGAAGGTCATCACCGGGGTCGGCGAGCACCAATTCCGCACGAACGGGCGCGTCGTGCTGCAAAACGGCTGGCGGGATGTGCCGCCGCTGGCGAATCCGCCGAAAGCCGGGCGCGCGAAGAAAAAATCCGCCGATGCCGAGGAGGAAACCGCCCTGCCGCCGCTATCCCCCGGCGACACGCGCACCGTCCACGCCGCCGAGGTCAAGAGCGACCAGACAAAGCCCCCGGCGCAGCACAACGACGCGTCCCTGCTCTCCGCGATGGAAACCGCCGGGCGCGAATCCACCGACGAGGAAATCGCGCGGCAGATGAAGGGCAGCGGCATCGGCACGCCCGCGACCCGCGCCGCCATCATCGAGCGGCTGATTCAGGTCGGATACGCCATCCGCAAGGGCAAGACGATTTTGGCGACCGACAAGGGCGTGCAGCTGATTCAAATTGTGCCGCAGGAGCTGTCCTCCCCTGAAATGACCGGGCGCTGGGAACTGGCGCTCGACCAAATCACCGACGGCAAGCAGAACGCGGACAAGTTCATGGACAGCATCCGCAAATTCTCCACGTTTCTGGTGAATTTCGCCCGGAATAACCGCGCCGACGTGGTGTTCCCGGATGATGGGCGGCGAAAGAAGCGCACGCAGTCGATGGTCACGCGCGGCACGAAAATTGACGGCTGCGTCTGCCCGGTCTGCCGGAAGGGCGGCGTGCTGGAAAGCCCGCAGGCGTTCTTCTGCTCCCGCGCGGCGGACGGCTGCCACTTCACCCTCTGGAAGGACTGCCTGACGCGCGGCGGCGGGCCGATGCTGACGGAAAAGCTGCTGCGCCTGCTGCTGGAAAAACAGGTTGTGCGCGGATCAACGGGCGCAATCACCCTGCTGGACGGCGCGATTTCGTTCTTCCCCAACGGGTCGGATCGCGCCAGCGCCTGCCGCCCGCTGACGTACGAGAAAAAGCACCGCTGATACGCCTTGCTTTTTTCCGCTAATGCGTGTACAATAGAGTGTGTTTCTAAAATGAGACCGGTGCAGTTTCGAGCAGATTTTCTTGCAATTCAAGGATGAAAACCGAAGGTTTTACTTAAGGTAAATCGAGGTTTGAAGACGCAGAAGTGCATGAAAAGATGCCGAAAATGCTGCCGGGCGAATTTAGAAACACACTCTAGGAAATGGAATGGAAACGCCGGTTTTTTTTCCCGGCAGAAAGAGGTCTTACAATGGCTGCAAAGCTCCGCAAGCGTGAGGAAATCCCCGCGCAGTACAAATGGGACTTGTCGCACATTTACCCTGATGATGCCGCGTGGGAGGCCGCTTTGGCGGATGTGCTTGCGTCCGGCAAGAAGTTCGCCGCGTGGGAGGGCAAAGTCGCTGAGAATCCCCGTCAGGCCATTCGCGAGTATTTCGATTTGAATCAGCAGGCTGAGCCCGTTTTCTCCTACGCGTTCCTGCGCGGTGAAACGGACAACGGCGACCCGGTTGCGCAGGGACTTCGCGCCCGCGCGTCCCAGATGGGCGTACAGCTGTCCACCGCGATGTCCTTCTTTGAGCCGGAGCTGCTCTCGCTGGATGATGCGCTGCTGGCGGAAATCGCCGCTGATCCGGCAATGGCGGATTATGACGCGTTCCTGCGCAACCTGATTCGCCAGAAGCCGCACACGCTGCCTGCCGAGCAGGAGAAGCTGCTCGCCATGATGGGGCAGGTCGCCCAAGCCCCGAACCACATCTTCGGGATGCTGACCGACGTGGATATGTCCTTCCCGCCCGTGCAGATGCCCGACGGCACGACTGCTGAGCTGACCGAAGGCACATATTCCCAGTTTATCCGTTCGGAAGACCGCGAAGTCCGCAAATCGGCGTTCGACGGCATCATGAACACCTACGGCAGTTTCGGCAGCACCATCGCCGCGACGTACAACGGCAGCGTGCAGAACGACGTGTTCCAGGCGCGCGCCCGCCATTACGCCACCGCCCGCGATGCCCGCATGGAACCGCTGGAAATCCCCACGAGCGTCTACGACAACCTCATCAGCGAAGTGCACGCGGCGATTCCGGTGCTGAATGAGTATCTGGCGCTGCGCAAAGCGCTGATGGGGCTGGATGAATTGCACATGTACGACCTCTACACGCCGATGGTCAAGGATTTCCACATGGAGCTGAGCTACGACAAGGCGTTTGACCTTGTGCTGGAAGGCCTGAAGCCCATGGGCGAGGACTATCTGGCCAAGCTGCGCGAAGCCCGCGTCGGCGGCTGGATTGACGTGTACCCCTCCAAGGGCAAGTCCTCCGGCGCGTTTTCCTCCGGCAACCTGCGCGACGTGCACCCCTATGTGCTGCTGAACCACAACGACAATTTGTCGGACACGTTCACCATCGCGCACGAGCTGGGGCACTCCATGCACTCCTTCTACTCCAACACCAACCAGCCCGCGCCCAAGAGCGATTACAGCCTGTTCGTGGCGGAAGTCGCGTCCACCTGCAACGAGGCAACGATGATGCGCCACCTGCTCAAAACGTTCGCGGACGACAAGAAGGCGCTGGCGTACCTGCTGAACCACTTCCTGGAGCAGTTCCGCACGACCGTGTTCCGTCAGACGATGTTCGCGGAGTTTGAGCTGATTGCCCACACGATGGCGGAGCAGGGGCAGCCGCTGACCCGCGAGAGCCTGTCCAAGGCGTACTACGAATTAAACCAGAAGTATTACGGCGCTGTCTGCACGGTGGATGAAAACATCGCCAACGAGTGGATGCGCATCCCGCACTTCTATCGCTCCTACTACGTCTATGTGTACGCGACGGGCTTGTGCGCGGCGGTTTCGCTCAGCGACAAGATTCTGTCCGAAGGCGAAAGCGCCGTCCGCGACTACCGCAAGTTCCTGTCCGCGGGCTGCGCCGTGCCGCCGATTGACGCTTTGAAGCTGGCGGGCATCGACATGAGCAGCCCCGAACCCATCCGCCGTGCGCTGGGCGTTTTCAAGGACACGCTGGCGCAGTTCAAGGCGGTTATAATGGCGTAATACGATTTTTAGCTTCGCCTGAGCAATCTGCTTGCACCTTTTCCGCTCTGGCGTCCGGTCATTCCATTTAGCGTAGTGCCACTACGCTGCATTTCATTCCCGTTAGCCAGAACGAAAAATGTGCGGCGCATCTTTGCTCATTCTTAGCTAAAAATCGTATAAACAGGAGGTTTATCATCCATGATGCACGGTTACGACAAGGATGCGGCGGTCGCGTTCATCACCCGCTGCATCCGCAAGGCGGATCACCCGGAGCTGGCGGAGGACATTCCCGCGCTCGTGCCGCAGATGATTGACGCGGACATGGCGTACATGCACGAAGCGGGCGTTTTGGACGCCGACGGCTACGCGGGCGACGCGTACTACGAGGACGACGAAGCGATTGAGTACATTGTCGAGTCACTGGCGGCGAAGAACGCGCTCGACCCCGAACAGGCGGTCAAGCTCGCCGCGCTGGTGGACGACTACCTCGATGCCCAGCAGATGTTTTTGGAATCGCAGGGTATGGTGGAGTACGACTGATTTGTTCGAGAATTGCAATACGGGGCGCACTGTGATTAACAGTGTGTCCCGTATTTTTTGATGATTATTTTTCAATAGTTATAGGATATGTTTCTTCAAATTTTTCTATTGCTTCGCTATCAATTCCAGCATTAGTTGATAAAGAGAGCATATTATTCTCAATAATTGCTTTTGCTGCCTGAACAAAATCTGCAATTTCATCTGCCGTAGGATCAAATGTTCCTGAGCCAGCGTTTTTCAAAGCAATTTTGAACGAAATTTCTTTTGCTTCGCTAATAAGACGAAGTGCTTCCGCGCTGGTATCAGTTAGAAGCCGCGCCTGTTGTCCTTCAAGTGGCATCATTTTAATTGAAATGAGTGTATCATCCGCAAGAATCTCTATTTTATCAATCGTGCCGTAAATTGAACCATCACTTTTGTAGACTCCTGCTGTCAGCATCACGCCTTGAACTGATTCTTTGTCCCCAAGCGCAATCAGTGCGACGGAAATATAGCCATCCGCAGCTTTTATCCGATATTCACCTGCTAATGACCACATTTTTTCAAACTTATCATAGCTATACCCGTCCAACCCTTCCAGCACCTTGTAATCGAACGTCTTTACCTCCGCCATCGCGAAGCACCCACACAGCAGCACCAGTGTCATCAGCATTGATAGAAACCGTTTCATTCGTTTCTCCTCCTTTTTCGGGTTCACCCCGTTGCAACTATTGTAACCTGTTTCAGGTTATTTGTCAATACTCTGTTTCAGGTTATAATAGAATATTACGCGAGGTGATGTTGATGCGGTATCGTCGATTGCGTGATTTGCGCGAAGACCACGATTTGAAGCAAATCAACGTCGCCTCTATGCTCAACATGTCACAAACTGGTTACAGCAAATACGAAACCGGCGAAAACGATATTCCGACGCACATTCTCATCCAGCTTGCAGATTTCTATCACGTCAGCATCGACTATCTGCTCAATCAAACCGATAATCCGGAACGAAACAAATGACGGATCTCTTCCATCAACGGAATGAGCCGTCATTTTTCATTCCACGCAAAAAGAGCGGCCTGCTCTTTTCAGAACAAGCCGCTCGATATTTACGCAACCGTCAAATTACGCGTGGGGGCCAGCTTCAACCAGCGCCTTGCCAGCGTCGTTGCCGGTGTACTTGACGAAGTTCTTCTCGAAGCGGGACGCCAGATCCTTCGCCTTGTTCTCCCATTCGGAAGCGTCGGCGTAGGTGTCGCGGGGGTCGAGAATCTTGGAGTCCACGCCCGGCAGTTCGGTCGGAACTTCAAAGTCGAAGTACGGAATCTTCTTGGTGGGCGCCTTCAGGATGTCGCCGGACAGAATCGCGTCGATGATGCCGCGGGTATCCTTGATGGTGATGCGCTTGCCAGTGCCGTTCCAGCCGGTGTTGACAAGGTACGCCTTCGCGCCGTTCGCCTTCATCTTCTTGACCAGCTCTTCGCCGTACTTGGTCGGGTGCAGTTCGAGGAACGCCTGACCGAAGCAAGCAGAGAAGGTGGGGGTCGGCTCGGTGATGCCGCGTTCCGTGCCGGCGAGCTTTGCGGTGAAGCCGGACAGGAAGTAGTACTGGGTCTGTTCGGGCGTCAGGATGGACACGGGCGGCAGTACGCCGAACGCATCAGCAGACAGGAAGATGACGTTCTTCGCGGCAGGCGCAGCGGACACCGGGCGCACGATGTTCTTGATGTGGTTGATCGGGTAGGACACGCGGGTGTTCTCGGTCACGGACTTGTCGGCGAAGTCAATCTTGCCGTCCTTGTCGAGGGTGACGTTCTCCAGCAGCGCATCACGGGTGATGGCGTTGTAGATGTCCGGCTCGGAGTCCTTGTCGAGGTTGATGACCT
>OLPV01001769.1_pt1 | contig 15442 bp, 12 predicted proteins | sample 1671961 | NCBI WGS metagenome assembly OLPV01 (sample SAMEA3136630, study PRJEB25190) | human gut metagenome | biome: human gut; feature: human-associated habitat; material: faeces | place: Austria | collected 2013
GTTCCATAATAAAATACCTCCTGAAATGTGAGTAATGTAAGCGATTATCGGTGGGCGTCGGCGATGCGCCCGGCCAGCGCGCGCATATCCGTCTTGCCGTTGTCGAGCCGGGGCATGGCGTCAAGCTGCTCGATCTTGCGCGGCACCATAAAGCCCGGCAGGTCGGCGCGCAGCGCCACGGCGATGTCGCGCTTGGTCACGTCCGCGCCGGTGTAAAACAGCCAGATCTGCTCGTGCTCCTGATCGTAGAGCGCGCAGGCCTCCTCCACGCCGGACACCTTTGCCGCGGCGAGGTCGATCTCGCCGAGCTCCACGCGGTGACCGAGGTGCTTGACCTGCCGGTCCTTGCGGCCGTGGAACATGAGATTGCCGTCGGGCGCGAAGTGCCCGAGGTCGCCGGTCTTGTAGATGCGCTCGTCATACGCGCGGTTGAGCGGGTTTTGCAGGAAGCTCTCGGCGGTCTTTTCGCGGCTGTTGTAGTAGCCGAGCGCGAGGATGGGCCCCTTGACGCAGATCTCGCCGATCTCGCCGTCGGGCACGGCCTCGTTTTGCTCCGAGAGCAGAAACACCTCGTAGTGCGGGTACGGCTTGCCGATCGGCAGCACGTCGGTGTCCTCCACCAGACCGGGCACGACGTAATACGTGCACGAGGCGGTCGCCTCCGTCGGGCCGTACTGGTTGACGAAGCGTGCCTGCGGCAGCGCGAGCTGCCACTGGCGCAGGCAGCTGCACGGCATCACCGAGCCGGAGAAGCACACCTTGCGCAGGTGCTGCGGCACGCTGCACTCGAACGCGCCCAGCGCGGCCGGCACGGTCAGCGCCGAGACGCTCCAGCCCACGGCCGTGACGCCCTTGTCGTTCATGTATTCGAACAGACGCTCCGGCGACATGAAAAGTTCCTTCGGGATGATGGCCGTCGTCGCGCCGAAGCGCAGCGGCAGATAAATGTCGCGCACAGCGGCGATGTAGTCCAGCGGCGACTGGTTGCCGAGCACGTCCTCGCGCGCGATGCCCATCACGCCGGCGTAGTCCTCGATGTAGCACATGAGCGAGTGCTGCGCCGTGATCACGCCCTTGGGCGTGCCGGTCGAGCCGGAGGTGAAGATGATGTACAGCGGGTCGAGCTCTCTGGCCCGCGCGCGGCAGTCTGCGAGCAGCGCCGCGTCCTCGCTGCCCTCGAGCAGCTCCTCCGCGATGAGGATCGTGCCGGAAAAGTCCAGCGTCTTCGCCTTGTCGTAAAACGCGCGCTGCACGATCATCAGGTCGGTGTCGAGCGTATTTAAAATAGAGTTGAGCCGGTGTACGGGCATCGTCCCGTCCATCGGGGCGTAGCAGCACCCGGCGTACACTGCACCGAGAAACACCGCCGGCGTGTGCGCGTTGCGCCCGCTCATGACGGCGATGGGTTTTTTCTGTCCGGCGCGGCGCTTTGCCGCCGCCGTGCCGATGATGCGCGCCTCGCGCCGCACGTCGGCAAACGTCACCGCGCTGTCCTCATCGAGAAAAGCGGGCTTGTCCGGACAGGCTGCGGCGGTGGTTTCCAGCCAGTCGAGCACGTTGGTTTCCATGCTTGCCAGCTCCTTTCCGATAAATGTCCATAATCGCCTTATCCTATCATGTTTCCCCGCTAAAAACAAGCAAAACCGCGACAGTTTTAAGAAAAAGGTAAGATTCCCGCGCGCCCGCGCTCCGCACTTGACGCGCCCGCGGCCGAAACGTACAATGGGCGTGGGATAACTGTACAGAATGTTGGACAGCAAAAGGTAAAACTGTTTGTTTCTTACAAAATTTAAACTGGAAATTTGTGTACATTACCCCTTTCGGCATTTAGAAAATCGTGGTATCCTTTTGGCTAGTAAGCGTGACGGCTGAAGTGGGGCGGGAAACTCCGAAGCGTTCCCGCCCCGCCCCGCCGTGCGCGTTTCCGGTTCGGACAGGCTGCGCTTCGGAGGTCTGCCCTCCGGCCGGGATCAACAGGAGGGATGCCCGCGAAGGGAAAGGAAGAACGAAGATGTCAAAACAGGTTCAGAAAATGTGCAATGCCATCTCCACCGTTGCGGTGGTGCTGGTGGTCATTCTGGCGCTGCTTCTGGTGGGCGTGCGGCTGGTCGGTCTGCGGCCGATGTGCGTCCTGTCCGGCAGCATGGAGCCGACGTATCACACCGGCTCGCTGATCTATGTCAAGCCCTGTGCGCCCGAGGACGTGCAGGTCGGTGACGCGATCACCTTTGTGCTCAATGAGGACTTGGATGTCGTCACACACCGCGTGATCTCCATCGATGCGGAAAACGAGCATTTCTACACGCAGGGAGACGCGAACGACGCGCCCGACGGCGCACCTGTCTATTTCAAGAACCTCATCGGCCGCCCGGTGTTCACCATCCCGTATCTCGGCTATGTTTCGCACTGGGTCTCGAACCCGCCGGGGATGTATCTGGCCATTGCGATCGCGATCGTGCTCATCGTTCTGGCGTTCCTGCCGGACATGCTGCGCAAGGCGGCTGAGGCGGACGCGCGCGATGCGGCGCGCCGAGCGGAGGCAGCGAATGCAGCAGAATGCACGGAAAAGGATGACAAAAATCGTAAGATTTAAACATTTTTTCAAGGGTGTGAAATATTTTCCCATCCTGATGCATTAACCTTATGAACGCTGACAGCGCACGTTGGACGCTGTTGAGACATGGTGAGTTCGGAAACCAAAATTTGTGTAAGGGAGGAAACACGAAGAAAATGAAGAAGAAAACTTTGACGATCGCCATCGCGCTCGTGCTCGTTGTGGCGCTGGCGGTCGGTGCGACGTGGGCTTTGCTGACGCATACGACGGACACGGTTACCAACACGTTTGTGGTGGGCAAGCTTATTGACGGCAACACCACGTTCAGCCTCAAGGAGCACGCCATCGATATGCAGGACGTGACTGGCCGGTATGTCCTGAAAACCGGTGATGCCGATAGTGACTACACCACTAGAAATACGTATGGTGCAGTTGTTCCGGGCGTGAACATCCCGAAAGATCCGACCGTGAAGGTTGAAAAGCTTGCCGGTGATGCTTACTTGTATGTTGTTGTTGACAATCAGCTCGGCACAGGCCTTTCCTATACGGTCGACGGCAAGTGGACGGAGCTTGCCAATAATGGCACCAAGACGCTGTATGTCTATAACGGCGGCGAAAAGCTGACAGCGAATAGCATCGTTTCACAGGGCGTTCTGGCCAACAACGAGATTGTTGTTGATGAGACGGTTGCCGATGGCAGCACGACGCTTTCCTTCAACGCCTATCTTGTGCAGGCTGTTGGCACGGGCGACGCAGCTGCTGCGTGGAACGCTGCAGCCCCTGTTGCCGGCTTCACGGCTGTGATGCCCTGACTCCCTCGCAACTTTCCCTGAGCAGATCCCTTGAATATCTTGTACAGAGCGCTGTACATAAGAAAGAAAAGGAGAACGCTACTTATGAAAAAGAAATCCATTCTGATGGCTGCGATCGCAGTCATGCTCGTCGCGGTGCTGGTCGTCGGCGGCACGCTGGCGTACTTCACCGATACGAAGAGTGCGGACAACGTCTTCACGATGGGCAATGTTAAAATTACGCTCGATGAGACGAATATTGCCAATCCCAATGGTGATCGTGTAATCAAAAACGAATACAATGTTTACCCCGGCGCTGTCGTGACCAAGGATCCCATCGTTCACAATACGGGCAAAAATGGCGCATACGTTCGTGCTGTTGTCACCATCGAAAACGGCATGAACTGGCTGGGCCTCTACAACGAGAATGTTTGGACTGCTCCGCAGGAAGCTGCCTTCAACGCTCTCATCAACAACACCCTTGGCGAAGGCTGGGAACTCGTTGACATCGCGTATGACATGTCCGGCCCGGATCATCCCACCAGCGATTTCGTTGCTACCCTGAAATATGACGGCATTTTGGCTTCCGGCGCTGATACTTCGGCTATGTTCAGCCAGATTGCTTTCCCGGCAAAAATCACCGGCAATGACGTGACCACTCGTGTTTCGCAAGATGGGAACTTCCATATCGATGTGGTCGCTCAGGCCATTCAGGCGGACGGCTTCACTTCTTGGAATGATGCCTTTGCAGCCTTTGATGCGAAGTAATTATCAGAAGTAATTAAAAAGGAGAACGCTACTTATGAAGAAGAAATCCATTCTGATGGCTGCGATCGCAGTCATGCTCGTCGCGGTGCTGGTCGTCGGCGGCACGCTAGCGTACTTCACCGATACGAAGTCTGCAACCAATACGTTCACCATGGGCAATGTCAAGATCGAGCTGCTTGAGTCCCAGTACCATCGTGTCAATGCCGGAAAAAGCAATGACGAGGCCAAGGGTCAGACCGAGCCCCTGAGCGGCGGTTACCTGTGGGCTGCGAATGTGAACATGCAGGGTACTACTGAGAACACCCCCAACTATACGACCTCCGGCGAGACTTGGAATGGCCAGTATTTCTCGGATGCGCAGATCGAAGCTGACGCTGCGACCTATAAAACCGGATACTTTGCCGAGCACAGCAAGAACATGGTTCCCGGCTCTAATGTCCGCAAGTGCCCCTATGTCAAGAACACTGGCGCAAGCGACGCGTATGTTCGTGTTCGCGTTCTGATTCCGGTCTCCCTGTTTACTGTCATCGATAACGGCCCGTCTTACTGGACGACGACTGCAATGAACGAGGGTCAGGTCACGTCCGTGGCGGTCGATACGTACAACAACAAGGGAGCAAATGCAGTTGATAAGGTTACGCGTGGTGGTATCGACTACTACGTGTATGACTTCACCTACACCAAGGCTCTGAAGCCGGGTGAGCTGACCTTCTGGAACGCGTGGGGCAACATCGCGATTGATAAGAACGCTACTTCTGAGGAGCTTGCTAATGTTGACTCCTTCAACGTCCTCGTTGAGGCGGACGCCATTCAGGCGGACGGCTTTGCGAATGCAGCCGCTGCTTTCACCGCGTTTGACGGCAAGTAATTCCCCAACATTTTGACCCCAAAGGGGCGGCGAAATCGCCGCCCCCATCGGGGACTCTGGCTCGGCTTCAATCCGGGCGCGGGCGGCGGTACTGCCGCTGTCCGCGCGCAGACTGAAAGAGAGAATCCCGCAAAAACAGTCCCGGCGCGCCCATCCGGGCGCGGAAGAGAATCTCTGCGCACAGCGCAGAATAATCCCCGGCAAGGAGAAAGGTGGTTTGTGCATGAAGAAGAAGTGGACCATCGCGACGGTGCTCCTCCTGGCAGTGGCACTGCTGGCGGTCGGTACGTGGGCGTACTTTTCGGCCGTCGGCACGGCGGACAACGTCATCACGATGGGCTCGGTCAAGCTCGCGCTGCACGACGAGGACGGTAACGGCAATCCGTTCACGACCGTGCGCGTCGTGCCCGGCAGCGTCGTGAACAAAGTGGTATATGTGGAGAATGTCGGCACGGGTGCGTTTTACACCCGCGTGAAGATCACGCCCGAGATCCTCAACGCCGACAGCGAGCGCATGCCGCTCGACCCGAGCGAGCACCTGCTGGTGCTGGATCTGAACGATACCGACTGGATCGCCGGAGCGGACGGGTACTATTATTATAATGGTGCGGTCGATCCGAAGACGGCCACGACGCAGTTGTTCAGCCGCGTCACGTTCAGCACCAAAATGGGTAACGAATACCAGAATTCCACGGTGCACATCTATGTAACGGCGGAGGCCGTGCAGACGGCGAACCTTGAGCAGTACGCCGCCAATGATGTCAGAGATGTATGGAAGCACGTCGGAGCGGTCGAGGCGAGCACCTCGAGCACGCAGATCGACCCGATCCCGACGCCCTGAGAAAGGAGGACGAAACCATGAAAAAACGCATTCTCTCGCTCGTCCTCTGTGCAGCCCTGCTCCTGAGCCTGTGCCTGTTCATGGGCGCCGGCGTGACCGACGATACTTATAAGGTCACGGTCAACTATATCTACGAGTCGGACAGCAGCCCGGTCGCGCAGGCGACGGTTCTGCAGGTGGCGAAGGACGAAGCGCTGAATAAGGAAATCACGGTCCCAATGCAGCTGAACTATACGCCAAAGCTTGCGGACGACACGCCGAGTGGGATCACGCTTGATCCGGCTACCGGCATGTTGAAGTTTGAGAACTTTATGCCGACGGAAAATGTTACGGTCAAGGTGCTCTATGTTGCCGGTAATGCGAAGTATACGGTCAATCACTATCTTCAGAACCTTGGCGACGACGAGTATACGCTGGACAAGTCAGTGGAGTTGACAGGCAGCATTGATGCCTATACCGCCGCAGTCGCTGACCTGTACCCCGGCTTTACCGCCGGTGAGGTTCAGCAGAGCACGATCGCAGCGGACGGTACGACAGTCGTCAGCATCTACTATAAGCGCAACTACTACATGGTGCAGTTTTCCGCCAACGGCGGTGTCAATGGCCCGGAGCCGATTTACGCAAAGTATGGCACGACATACGACCTGCCGGTTGGCCCCACAAAAGAGGGGTATCGATTTGCCGGCTGGTTTGACAGCGATGGCAATCGGGTAACGGTAGGCATCGTGAAGGCCAACGTGACGTATACGGCAGGATGGACGCCCGTATCGGACAAAGCCGGAGTGACGGTCGTTTACTGGGGGCAGAATGCGAATGACAATGAATATTCGTATTATGGCGCGGCTGTGCTTACAGACCAGAATGTTGGTGGCAGTCTCGCATGGAATGATGTCAAGAACCTGACATCCTATACCTGTGGCCTCGAGGAACACGTGCATACTGCCGATTGCGGCATGACTTGCGTGCACACGGGAAGCCACGCCTTTGCGCTCAGCTGCGTCGGGCTTGATGGCGCGGCGTCTGTGGATCCAAACCAATATGGCGATGGTGATGCGCGAACGCACTTCGAAGACAATTGCAAGAAAAAGGATGACTGTAAAAAGGCTAAGTTGAAGGAGCACCTGAAAAACGGCTCTGTTTGCCAATATAAAGATGGAGTTCTTTTCGGCACCGATTACTATTATTTCCTTTACTTCGATGGAGCGTACTACAAGATTTCCAGTGAGCTGTACAATCAACTCAAATCCAACACGGGTGCACAGGTGACGCATGGTCGTGACACCTACTACGTTTACGAATGGAACGGGCAGTGCCTGCACAAGCACACAGATGCTTGTTACGATTGCGGCAAGATCGCGCACACGCACGCGGGCAGCTGCAGGAGCGCACTGGATGCAAAGATGGACAGCAACCTCTGGACGTATGAGAAGTCTGACACGGTCACGGTCGACGCTGCCGGAAACACCATCATGAACGTCTACTATACGCGCAAGGAGTTTACGCTGCACTTCCGACAGAAGAATTCCAATAATGACACCTATGGCACGATTACAGCGCGCTGGGGCAAGGACATTTCTGATCAGTATAAAGCCATAGTTGCGCAAGCGGATAGCAGTTTCTGGAGCGAACAGAAAGACGCGGACGGCCCGTGGACCAATTATATCGGTGTCATGCCGAAGATGGATAAAACCTACTATCGTTACGTGCCTAGTGGTAGCGGTACAAGCACCATGACCTACTACGGTGAAGATTTGAGCGGGAACGATCAGGTGATTTTTACAATTTCATTTAAGGGCACCAACTATGATGTCACAGATGAAGACCGCTACGAATTTGAAGGCTTCACCTACGATCGTGGAACGAGCAATGGTGATAGTTGCAATGGCGCAAAGTTCTACTATAAGCGCAACACTTATTCGCTCAACTTCTACTCGGCGAGCAATAGCCGGTCGGATAAAACCGCGTATGTGAAATTTCAGGCGCCGCTTGGCAGCTATGACTACACGCCGACGAGCAAACCTGCGAGTGTGGAACCTGACGCCGTGTTTGCCGGGTGGTATCTCAACCCGCAGTGCACCGGCGAGCAGTATGATCTTTCCGAGCACAATATGCCCGCAAACAATATTGCCCTCTATGCCAAGTGGGTCAACCGCAGCTATACGGTGACGACCTACACGGATGACACGCTGAGCGCGCGCTACACATATGACGGATATAACGGTGCGCAGAGCGTTGTGAAGTATGAAAAGGGCGTTGCCCCGACCAACCCAACCAAGTCCGGCTATGTGTTTGTCGGCTGGTTCTACAAGGAAGGTGACGTCGAAAAGCCGTTCTCCTTTGAGATGGATATCACCAAGGATTATAACCTCTACCCGAAGTGGTCGAACGAGGTCAACGTGAACTACACCATTAAGTATGTGGTCGAGGGTACGGGCACCGTGCTGGGCACGGATACCGGCTCTGCTCGGATCGGCAGCAGTGTTACGGTGAAATCGAAGCACTTCGAAGGTTACTTCCCAAAGACAACATCCACCAGTGTCCAGATCGATCAGGAGGGACAGGTCATCACGCTGTACTATGTTCCGGCAACGGAGCAGACGTACACCGTGAAGTATGTCGAGCTCGTCAACGGAGAGCCGCGTAACATCGCCGACTCTGTGACGAAAACGACTAGTGATCAGCAGGTCGTTGAAACAGCAAAGGATATTGAGGGCTTCACGCCGGATAAGTACCAGAAGACATTGGAGCTGACAGCGGGCGGCGAGAATGTTGTAACCTTCTACTACACGAAGCAAGTCACCATCAACTACGTTGCGCTGTCCGGCGGCAGTGTGACGCCGGAGACCGAGACGCTGATTCGTACCACGGGTACGGCACAGGGATCTACTGCGACGGCAGATGCTTCTTACAAGTTCATCGGGTGGTATGATAATGCTGAGTGCACCGGTGAGCCGATTGGCACGGAAGCGACGTTTGTCCCCCAAAAGGTTGATGGAGTGTACGCCGAAGCTACCTACTACGCAAAGTTTGAGCTTGATGTGTTCGACCTGACGATCACCAAGGTTGGTGAGAACATCGACCCGAACCAGATCTTCGTGTTCCGTGTTGTCAGCGACGATCATAAAACCGACATGGAAGTGACGGTCCAGGGCACCGGCTCCGTGAAGATCAAGGGTCTGCCGCTCGGCACAACCTACACCGTCACCGAGGATACCGGCTGGACATGGCAGTATACACCGGATAGCGCATCGAAAACGATTAAGCCTAATGGCGACAGCACGGTGACCTTTACCAACACGTACAGCAAGCCCAACTGGCTCACGAGCTTTGCCGAAGTAATCAACAAGTGGATCAATGGACAAATCCAGCAAACCGAGATCAAAAACTGAACAGGAGGGATGACATATGAAACGTATCTTTAACGGTTCAGGCGGGAGAAAGACCGCGCTCATCCTCTCCCTGTGCCTGATCTTCGCACTGGCCGTCGGCACGACGTTCGCCCTGCTCAAGGCGAACACCGAGCCCGTGACGAACACCTTCACGGCGGCCAAGTCCGGAACGGACATCGTCGAGGAATTGGATGGAAACCAGAAAAAGAGCATCGTCGTCAAAAACACCGGTACGGCCGTGTCCTATGTCCGCGTCAAGCTGGTCATGAACTGGGTGGATGAGAGCGGCAATGTCTCCGCCGAGCCGGTGAACATCACGCCGAGCATCACGGACAACTGGTTCGAGCAGGGTGGCATCTACTACTACAAGATGCCGGTCGCGGCGGTCGACGCAAAGCCGAACAATGTCACGACCAACCTGCTGCAGACTCCCATCAAGCAGGAGAACGCGCCCGAGGGTTATCACCTTGAGGTGACGGTACTGGCCGAGAGCATTCAGGCCGCACCGAGCACGGCTGTGCAGCAGAGCTGGGGCGTGGGCGTTGACAGCAACGGCTATCTGACGCAGCCGACCACGACACCATAAGGAGGGCAGCGGTATGAAACACAAAAAGTTTACCATGATCGTCGCCCTCGTGCTGGTGGTCGCGCTGGCCGCGGGGCTGGGCATCTGGGCGACGGGCGAGGAAAAGCTCCCCACCGTCACCTACTATGACGGCAACGACGGCAACAACGCGCGCTTTGCCTTTACCAACACCGGCAAGGGCTCGGCGACGGACCTGTTTGCCAACTTCTCCAACTGCATGCCCGGCGACAGCCTTACGCAGACCATCTGCGTCAAGGCCGACAGCGCCAACGGCGCGCAGGGCGCGAAGGTCTACCTCCGCGCCGAGATCGACGGCGACACCTCCGCCAAGGAGGGTACCGCCATCAAGTACGACGATGTGCTCAGCCACATCAACATGACCGTGTCGCAGGACGGCAAGGTGCTCGCGACCAACAAGAACGCGAGCCTCTTCGACCAGCTCGACGCGGCCGACGGACTCAAGAGCGACGTCCTCGTTGCCGAGGTCTTCCCGAAGGCAGACCCGATCAAGCTGGACGTGACCGTTGAGATCGATCCCGCGATGGGCAACGCCTTCCAGGAAGCGGCCGCGCACATCAAGTTCGTCTTCTCCGCAGAGGACAACGAGCTGCCGCCTCCGCCGCTGGAGCGCGATAACCACGACTCGTACATCGCCGGTTATCCGGACGGTACGGTCGCACCGGGCAGACCGATCACGCGCGCTGAGGTCGCTGCGATCTTCTACCGCATCCTGAGAGATGACGGCCGTGAGGAGATCTGGACCACCAAGTGCTCGTACTCGGATGTCCCGGCTCAGAGCTGGTACACCAGTCAGGTCGCCACGCTCACCAACGGCGGCATCCTCGCCGGCTACAAGGACGGCACATTCCGCCCGCAGCAGTACATCACCCGCGCAGAGTTCGCGACGATCGCGGCGCTGTTCTTCCATGCGCCGGAGGTCGAGGACGATGCCTTCACCGATATCTCCGACAGCTGGGCGCGCGACTACATCAACCGCGCGGCGAAGCTCGGCCTGATCAGCGGCTATAAGGACGGCACGTTCCGCCCGCAGAACCAGATCACCCGTGCCGAGGTCATGGAGATCATCAACAACGTCCTCTTCCGCACCCCGGATAAGGATCATCTGCTGCCGGACATGATCGTCTGGCCGGACAACAGCAACAAGACGGCGTGGTATTACGCAGCCGTGCAGGAGGCCACCAACGGCCACGAGTACGAGCGCGTGGACAACACCTCGCCCGAGACGTGGACGGAGCTCAGACCGCCGCGCGACTGGGATGCGCTGGAGGCAGAGCTGTCGCAGAAGTATCCCGACCGGTAAGCGCGCTGCGCTGACGGTTGGAAAAACACCATAGCGGACACCCCCTGTGCTGCGCACAGGGGGTGTTGCGTCTGTCAAAAAGGAATACTTTTTGACAAAAGGGTTTGCGGCCTGACTGCAGCGCACGCGCCGTCCGCCGGAGGCAAACGGCGCGCACGTTTGCAGGCCGAGAAGTATTTTCTTCGCCGCACATGTCGCCGAAGAAAATGATCGGACTTTCTTTCGCCGCGCCATTGGTGAAAGGCTACGAGATTCTTTGACAAGCTGCCCCCTGTGCTGCGCACAGGGGGTGTTTTGTGCCGACAAAAATATTGCCCTTTTGACATGAGGGCGGCCGGCTGCACGCAATATTTGCGCGCAGAGGTAGAATTGTTCACAATTTCTGCGGTATAACTTGCATGCACGAAAAAAGTATTATCAGAATTTGCCGCGTCTCGCCTTGCGGCAGCGCAAAAGCTGCAGAGCAGAAGACGAATGAGGTTTCTTGGCGGCAGAGGCAGTACAGAAGGAGCAACCATGTTAAAGCTGGGGAAAAAATCTTCGGTCGACCTGCTTTCCGGCGACGAAGGATGGGTGATTTTCAAGTTTTCCGTACCGATCATTCTCTCGTATTTGCTGCAGCAGATTTATACGATCAGCGATGCTGCGATCTGCGGGCAGACGCTCGGCGTCGATGACATTGCGGGCGTGAACGATGTGTTTCCGATCCTGTTCATCTTCCTGCAGTTCGCGGTCGGCTGCACCGCCGGATTTTCGGTCATCACGTCCATCGCGGCGGGGCGCGGCGATCAGGCCAGAGTCCGCAGATCCTTTGCGGCGCAGCTCGTTCTCGGCGGTGTCCTGTCGCTCGCGCTGACCGGTGTCGCCGTGCTGACGCTCAAGCCCCTGCTCCGGTTCATCGGCCTGTCCGAGGCAAACCCCGGCGTCTGGAGGGCGGCATATCAGTACTCGCTGGTCATTTTCCTCGGGATCTTCGCGCAGCTCTACTACAATTTGATCTGCTCCGTTTTGCGCAGTCTGGGCGATTCAACAACACCGCTCATCTTCCTGCTGTTTTCCACCGTGCTGAACATCGGGCTCGACCTGCTGTTCATCCTCGCGTTCCGGCTCGGGGTCATCGGCGCGGCGGCTGCCACCGTGCTGGCGCAGGCGGTGAGCGCGCTCTTGTGCCTGATCTACGCCTTCGGCAAATATCCGGAGCTCCACCTCTCCGGACAGGATTTTCGCGCGGAGTTCTCCGTGTATGCGCAGCACCTGAGTCAGGGGCTGCCGATGGGACTTCAGTTTTCGGTGCTGGCGATCGGCATCATCGTGATGCAGCGCGCGCTCGTCGGCTTCGACATCGGGCCGGACGGCATTATGGCGGCCGGAAACCCCGCGCAGAACGGCTTCGGCGCCGCCAACAAGCTCAACAACTTCCTGATGTGCCCGATGAATGCGCTCAGCACCGCGATCGTCAGCTTCAACGCGCAGAATCTGGGCGCGGGCAGACACGACAGGATCCGGCGCGGAACGGTCAAGAGCCTGCTGATCGGGCTCGCCATGTATCTGATCCTCGGCGGCGCCGGCATGCTCCTGACGATCCGGGGCGCATACCAGTACCTGTTTATGAGCGCGGACAAGATCACGGCGGCCACGATCCGCTACGGGAACCTGTATCTGTACGTGGATCTGTCCATGTACTTTGCGCTGATGGTCCTGTTTGTTTTCCGCTCCGGCGTGCAGGGCGTGGGGCACGCGGAGTTTACGCTGGTCGCCGGCTGCGCCGAGCTGATCGCGCGCGTTCTGATCTGCGCCTTCCTGCCGAAGCTCGTCAACGGCGGGGCGATCGATTCCTCGGCCTCCGTGGGCGCATACATTGCGCTGTGCTTTGGCGATCCGGGCGCGTGGGTCCTGGCGGTCGTTTCGCTGATCTATCCGGTCACGCGGTATCTGTTCGGCGGCGCGCGAAAAAAGCAAAGCGAGCATGCCGCCTGAAAACCGGCGCAGCTGCGCAGGCCGGATGCACAGATGCCCGCAAGCGCCCGATCCCGTTGACAGGCGCTCCGCGGCTGCGTATAATACAAACGGTGCGTACCTGCCGGCAGTCAGGCAAAAAGCCTGACTGCCGTTTTTATACCGACAGGAACAGGAACGGAGGGACTCTGTGTGAATATTACGGTCTATCTCGGCGCAAACGAAGGCAATGATCCGGCTTTGCGGGAAGCGGTTCAGGAGCTTGGCACATGGATCGGCACAAGCGGAAATGCGCTGGTCTACGGCGGCTCCAGATCCGGCTTGATGGGCGCGATCGCGGACAGCGTTTTGCGCTCCGGCGGAGAAGTGACCGGCGTCGAGCCGCGGTGCTTCATCGAGAGCGAATTCCAGCACGACGGCCTGACTGAGCTCATCGTGACCGAGGACATGGCCGAGCGCAAGCGCAAAATGATCGAGCTCGGCGATGCCTTTATCGCCTTCCCCGGCGGCACGGGAACGCTCGAGGAGATCGCAGAGGTCATGTCCAAGGTGTCTCTGAAGCATCTGGACGCGCCGTGCATCCTCTACAACCTGAACGGTTACTACCATGCGCTGCAGGCGCTTTTGGAGCAGATGATCGAAAAGGGACTCTCGTCCGAGGAGCGGCAGGAGGGCATTTACTTTGCCGACAACCTCGAAGAGATCCGGCGCATCCTGAGCCCCGCGTGATTTCCGGCCGGCCGTCTTCTGAATATGCAAAGATCCCCTCCGTATGCGGAAAAGCATACGGAGGGGATTTGTTGTTTGGCTGGACGCCGGCTGCTGCGCGCTGGCTCAGCCGAGATACTGCTTGTCGTAGTTATTCTGGATGCAGGAGATGACCTGCGTGATGACGGTGTTGAACGGGGTGGGCACGCCCAGACGCGCGCCGTAGCGCGCGATCGCACCGTTGAGCACCGAGATCTCCGTCTGGCGCTGGTGCAGCACGGCGTCCTGCGCCATGGACGGATAGTAGTTGCCGAGGTTTGCGACGATGTTCGGCTCCTCCTTTTCCATCAGCGGCCAGAGGTCGCCGATGCCGAGCGCCTGCGCGACGGCGCAGCCCTCTTTCCACACGTGCATGACGATGTCGTGCCCGTAGGGGTCGGCGAACGTCTCCTTCACCTTCAGGCGCATGACGGCGCTCACGCCGTTGTAGCCGCTGTTGGCGATGACTTTTTTCCAGATGTACGGGCGCACGTCTTCGTCAAAGCTCGCGTTGCAGCCGCCCGCGCGGAAGCACGCCTCGAGCGCCTTGCCGGCGGCGTCGGCCTTCGGGTTGCTGCGCACGGCGCCGAAGTGCATCTGGATGCCCTTTTCCGGCTTGCTCACGCACACGCCGGGGCCGGCCAGCTCCGTGCCGATCAGGCCGCTGCCGTAGAGGATGCGGTCGGCGTCCACGAACTGCGCGAGCACCTCGTCATTGCCGAGGCCGTTTTGCAGCGACACGACGACCGTCTCCGGTCCGATGCAGGGCATGGTGTCGGCCATGACGTCCTCCGTCTGCGTGGCCTTGACCATGAGGATGACCATGTCCATCGTGCCGATGTCGTGCGCGGTCGCGCTCGTGTGAAAGCCCGTGAGCACCTCTTCGCCCTCCGGCGTGCGGAAGACCAGCCCGTCGGCTGCGATCTTATCCATGTGCGCCTTGTATTTGTCGACGAGCCAGAGCTCGGCGCCGCCCTTGCGCAGATAGGCGGCAAAGACGCTGCCGGCAGCGCCGGAGCCGATCATTGCGATTTTCATGCGGTTGCCTCCTTAGCAAACTGCCGGCCGGTTGTTGCCCGGCCGGCAGCGAAAAAAACGGGGTGAACTTACTTCAGGTACTGCTTGTCGTAGTTGCCCTGGATGCAGCGCACGACCTGAGACAGGACCTTGCACACCGGGGTGTCGATGCCCAGCTGCTCGCCGTACTCGGCGATCTTGCCGTTGAGCACGTCGATCTCGGTCTGGCGGTGGTTGAAGAGCATATCCTGGCACATGGACGGATAGTAGTCGGCGATGTTGGTGACGATGTCCTGATGATCGTGGGCGATGAACTCGTCTGCATCCATCGGCACGCCCTTGGCGGTCGCGACCGCGCAGGTCTCGCGGATGACGCTGTGGAACAGCCACTGGCCGAACGGATCCGCCTCGACCTCGCCGATCTTCAGGCGCAGGACGGCGCACACGGTGTTGACGGTGGCGTTCACGCAGACCTTTTTCCAGATGAACTTGTAGATGTTGTTGTCGGTGCCCGGCTCGCCGTCGCGCCAGTAGGCGTCGCAGCCGCCGTCGCGGTAGCACTTGAGCATCTCGGCGCAGGCCGCGTCGTTGAGCTCCGAGCGGA
>OLPV01001780.1_pt1 | contig 15330 bp, 16 predicted proteins | sample 1671961 | NCBI WGS metagenome assembly OLPV01 (sample SAMEA3136630, study PRJEB25190) | human gut metagenome | biome: human gut; feature: human-associated habitat; material: faeces | place: Austria | collected 2013
CAAGCGGTAAGGCACAGGACTTTGACTCCTGCATTCGTTGGTTCGAATCCAACTACCCCAGCTAGGTAGTTATGATTTATCTTAATATAATATGGAGCACTAGCTCAGTCGGTAGAGCACCTGACTTTTAATCAGGTTGTCGGGGGTTCGAATCCCCCGTGCTTCACTGAAGAGAAGCAGCAATGCTTCTTTTCTTATTTCATGCGGATGTGGCGGAACTGGCAGACGCGCTAGACTTAGGATCTAGTGGGAGACCGTGCAGGTTCAATTCCTGTCATCCGCACTGATAAAAAGTGAGACACAGGTGTATCTCGTTTTTTTATGGAACGGACACCGCCCTTGCCCCTGTCGGTTCAAGGTCTCCGCTCCGCTCCGGCCGGTGCAAATCCAACGTCAGCAGGACGTTGTGCACCCTGTCATCCGCACTTTCTTTAGTAAAATCAAGGGCTTCAGCACTTCAAGCTGAGGCCCTTTTACTTTCTATTTTTCTGATGTCCCTCAAATGTCCCTTATTTTTTTACACGCCATACGTTGTATTATTTCTGAACAAAGAAACTCATAAATATGAAATGATATCCAATTTGACTTGTTTTAAATTAATAGTAGGGGATTTTATACCTATTTGTATTTTAAATTGAAAATAGGGCACAAATAGGGCGAAATAATCATGATTTATTTGTAAGTTGAATATGGATGGTGTGCTAATACACCAAAATATGGTGAAAAAATAGAAAAAAACACCATAAAAGTAAATGGGCAAATAAGAAGCAACGAATTAATATGTAAGGCGAAATGCCTAACAATAACTGAATAACAGTTACAAGCAGTAAATGACAAGTTAATGTCGCATTTCTGCGGCTTTTATTTTTGTGTTTTGTTAGTAAGAATTAGAAGTTGGATAATAAGCTTTCAATATTAAGTGCTTTGTAGCACGTTGCGCCTAATTAAAAGAACACATTACTTGATTGATTTTGATGGTACATAGTGATAAAGTTCGTTAGAGATTTGTGGTAAAAGATACTGCAGGTGGAAAATAAAATGAGTCTTTGTTAATTTAGAACAAACCACCGGCTAAGCCGGTGGTTGAGTGTGGATAAAACTCAATGAGAGTTTTGTTTAATAAGCATTTTAATTACTCATATATTATATGTGTAATTCTACCATAATTTTCACTTTTTTTGTCTCCTCCAATATAAACAAAACTTATTGTAATATTGTTAACTCGGTCGTAATATGTTTTCTTAAATAAGTATTGAGAGTAATCATGTAATTGTGTAGTATGATGTTGTCCGAGCACTGATGTAACATCTGAGATGTTAAGTATTGTTTGATCAAAATCTATATTTTGATCAATGTGATATCCATTTATTTTTATGTAGGTCAAATCTGTAGATTTGGTTAGCAGGCTAGATAAATGGTTATATAAAAAGTAAGTTGCAAGAAATATTAATAATACAATAATAATTATGAGAGTTACTTTTGCATGTTTTTTGTTTTCTGTGTTTTTCATAATTGTCATCTCCATTCGTTGTTCTTTCTAATTTTATTTTTGAGAAATCTATAATCAATATACCATAAGGATAATTGGTATATATATATTATAATATGGAGTATTGTTAGTACTCCGAAATAGGTGGTAAGACGAATAGGATAGTATAAACCAGGTGTTGATATAAAAATGTAAATAATTGAACAGCCTAATGATATAAGAAAATGTAGTACATTTTGTTTTAATATACTATATGACTCGTTTTCGTAAATTTGAAATGTAAAGCCACTTACAAGAGAGAAAAAAACAGACTGAATTAATAGGGCAAGAAGTTCTGATGAATGGTAAGCGGCTAAATAAATATCGAAGACGTGATAGTGATTGTCTTTTATGTATATTGAAAATAAAAAATTAAGTAAGCAGTTTGTTAATAGACCTATTAAACATCCATATGTAATATTTTTTTTCATTTTTTCACCATATCTTCTATTAAATGTATGTATAAGATTTAGAAGATGCAAATCTATGATTGAAAGAGGATTTGCATATTTGTTCCTTTCTTTATTATTTCTTTCAATCTAAGTTTATTTTAGAAATTCTTTAATTTCTTTGATATATCTTCTTGAAGCATAACAGATATCATTATTACTCATGGTAAATGAAATAGTTCCTTTTAAAGAAAAATCAATTTTAATAATTTCATTTTTGTTAATAATCTCGGTGTTTGAAATTCTTAAAAAAATATGAGGGGATAGGCGTTCAGTTAACTCGTATAGTCGTTCTTTTATTAAATAGTTATCATGTTCGGTTTTTGCATAAACATGCTTGTTGTAACTGTAAAATCTAATAATTTCGGTTGGTTTTAAGGTATAGAGGTTAACATCGTCATACTCTTTTTTTCCTATAATATGGTAGGATTCATAAATAGAAAGGAAATTGATTAAGTGTTCTAATTCGGGTGTTATCATTGGAGTTTCGATTGTAATGATTGTATTTGTATAAAGTTTTTTGTCTGTTTTAATTAATATATTCATAAGGCACCTGTTCTTAATGAGTAAATATGAGATTATTATACTGTTGGAATAATATAATATTAATTATTATATTGCAACTACAAATGGATAAGTGGTAGTAGTTGTTAGATAAGTGGATGAAATATATATTGATATGAAATAGAGTATATATACAATATATGCTATAAGTGATATTTATGTATGTCAAGGGGCTATAGGTAAAATTAAAAGAACTATAGTAAGTGTTGATTATTTGTAATATTTCATAATATATCAAAAGTAATACGTGAAGAACCGGTTGATACGTGGTAAAATGAATTAGATTACTTTTATGATAGAAATATTGCAGACCTACTGTAATAGTTGTGGAGGAGAATAGATTGGTGTTTAGAATGTGGTTGGTGAAATTCAAGAAAATATGTAATCGATTTTACGCAAGATATAGAGCACATCAACAGGAACATTATTTTGATTGCTGGAGCATTATCGTAGAAGAGAGCCGACTGTTGCCAATTTCTTATTATTATCTGTATTCCCAAGATGAAATCGCTAAGATGGAAGCGGAGGTTTGGCAGGAACTAGAGGAGAAAATTAAAGGATTGTAAAGTGGATTTCTATGGAAAGTAGAAAATAACAGATGAAAAATGATGAGGATGGCTGTATAATATAATCAAAGGATAATACAATATTATCCTTCAATTAAAATAATAGGTCTCCTTCGTTTGTCTGAAGAAGACCGTTGCTTTAAATATGAAATTGATTTCGAGGATGTTTTGTTGTTAGAATTTCACGTTGCTTAGACATCGCAACATGTGTATAGATCTCTGTGATATTAATAGAACTATGTCCGAGCATTTCTTGTATGTAGCGTATATCGACATCTGCTTCTAGTAAACTAGTTGCAAATGTGTGTCTGAACATATGAGGAGTTATATGCATATCAATACAAGCGAGGTTGACATATTTGTTAATCATTCTACGAACGGATTGGTCTGATAAGGCATTGCCGGATGAAGCGGCAAAGAAATGTTGGCAATTTAATATTTCATTATAGTATACATTTTTGTATTCTTTCAAAATTTCAATTATATCATCGTTTCCAATTTGAAGACGTCGCTCTTTTGCTCCTTTACCATAAATAAGAATTGTTTTGTCATATAGGTCAATATCATTTGGTTTCAATGTGCATAATTCGGAAATTCGCATGCCTGTAGCAAAGAGTAGTTCCATAACAGCAATGTCACGAAGTGTACATTTTCTTTGGTATTCGGTTTTTGCCAAAGAGTGTTGCTGGTAAATAGTAGACAGAAAGACTTCGACTGTATGTAAGGGTATTGTTTTGGGCAATGTAAATGGTTCGCGAAATCGTATCTGTATTTTATGAAACGGATTATATTCAATTATTTCTTTGTATTCAAGATGTCGGAAGAGTGCCCGGATGGAAGCAATTTTTCGCTTGACGGTTTTAGGTTTGTATTTTTGATGAAGCTGGCTGATAAAGTCTTCTATTGTGGTTGAGGTTATGTCGTTGGCATTTTCAGTGACAATACCATTTGAAAATTGTGTTAAATCAATTCGATATGCTTTTAATGTTTTGGAATCAAGTTGTTTCTGGTGTTGGCAATAATTAAGGTAGTTCTCAATAAGATTTTGTAAATTATTCATATGTTTGTCTCCTTTGTATTTTTTTATGTATATAATAACGGATTTATTTGATTTGATATAATCTGTAATTTAGAAAAACAAATATGGTGATAATTGTGCTGCATGGTGTGCTATTATATATGGAAAAATGATGATTAAGGAGAAGTTTATGGTGTTTATGGTATACAAGACTAGCAATAGAACGTGAAAACAATTGGTTGATGATGCTCGTAAAGCATATAATAGCTATGAAATAGTGTATAGTCCGAAGGTGGAATATAAGCGTTCAATTAAAAAACTCTTTTAAAATGTATACAGTATGGCTGATAATTGTAACTTACTTCTTGATTTTTAATAATGCTTTCCAGGTTGCGTTTCGTGCGGTGATCTCGCCATCGACTACGCATTTATTCTTTTTCTGGAAAGACTTCACTGCGGCATGGAACTTTGTTCCGGCAATACCATCTGCTTTGCCGCAATCATATCCTAAACTATTCAGATATTTTTGAATGGGCAGCACAATTTTATGTGTTTGATTTTTAGTGCTGGATACGGTAATGGTTTTTGAGAGGATGGTTTTGGCAGATGCATTTGATTTTAGTTTTAATATTGTTTTAAGGTCGGATAAGAATTTTGAATGGGTGTATTTGGTGGAGGATGATTTGGTTGGACGGGGAGAAGTGCCGGATAATCTGTTGTAAAATTCAGTTTTCCACGAGTTGTTTTTCGCTTTTGTACCACACCAATATGCCGGACAGATTTTTCCGGTCACATCAAAATGACGGATGACGTGAGATTGTGGAATGTTATACTTTTTCATTATTTTCCGGGTGAATGTCAATGCATTTTGGATTGTTGCAGCAGAGGGATAATATTTACCATCTCTTTTCGTGTCGCACAATTCGATGCTAATGCTGTTACTATTCGTGCAGATTGTATAATATTTTCCGCCGCCGGTAATATTGGTGTTACTGTATTTTGTGCCTCCGACTGCCCATGCAACATAATGATCGGGAACAGATTGTGTAATGGAGTCATCATCTACAAAATAATGGGCAGAGGATTTTACGGAATTATTGGCAAAATATCTGGCATTTGATTCGTCGGAGTCCCAGTCATTGGCTGTGTAGTGGATTACAATATATTTTATGGCAGAAGTGCTTCGCTTTGCACCGTAATTACTTTTTTTAGACAAATGTTTTTTTAAAGTATAGGACATTACATCACCTCCTGCTTATTCTTCAGGTCAAATAAGCTTGCCTCGATCAAGGAATATACATATTCATTAAAGTCCGGATTTTCTGATTTTAAGCAGTTATAAGCAGAAGCAGGTAATGCAAAGATGATTTTATTTTTGGCTATGGAGCGTGCTTTTTCTTTTTGTTCATCGGTCCATGCATCGGTGCCTTTAATATTTTTTACTTCGGTTTCATAGACATCTTTGACCACGGACATTACACTTTTTTGCAGAATTTCATTATAGTTATCAATTTTTCTGGCTTCAGCATATTGTTTTAACTCATTTCCGATGTATGTTATGACGGGTAATAACACAACCGTCCAGATTGTAAGGATAACCTGGTTCCAATCCAGGCTGTTTGACAGATGGGTCATTCGATCATACCTCTTTTCGATTCTTTTCATGAAATGATGGATATTCATACTACTATATATTATTAAGCTTGCAGGACTTTGTGACAGGATAGTCGGAAGAAAGGTTCGGATTGCAGATCAAAGTTGTTTGTGTTCGTGTGATTTGCAACTTGACACTACATAATATAAAAATTATAATAGAATCATCTGAGATTATGAACAGACTTCTGAAGTGATACTTAGGAGTCTATTTCTTTGCGTTAGAAACAGAGTTCTGTTTGTTGGATAAATATAGAAACGGAGGCGGGTATGGAACTTCAACAGTTACAGTATTTTATGGTGGCAGCACAGTATGAACATATTACAAAGGCTGCCAATTCTTTGCATATTGCACAGCCGGCATTGTCCCAGTCGATCAAACGATTGGAACAGGAGCTGGGTGTAAAGTTATTTGATCGTCGAAAGGGTGGTATTACATTAAGTGCACCGGGAAAATTACTGGTAGAAGAATTGAAACCGATCATGAAGAGTCTGGATGATCTGCCAAAGAAATTAGCAGATACAGCGAGAAAGCAGCATATGACAATTCATATAAATGTATTGGCGGCATCTGTCTTAGTAACCAACTGCATTATTGCATACAAAGAGAAACATCCGGATGTGAATTTTCAGTTTGTGCAGAGCCCTTCCTCAATGGATTATGATCTTTGTATTACAGCAACGTTACCAAAACGTTCAACGGCGGCAAATCAGACCATTTTAGAGGAGAAGTTTTTCCTTGCAGTTCCGTCTTCGTCACCGTATGCAGATTATAAAGAGATCGAATTGGCGGATGTATCGGAAGAAGGCTTTATTGTTATGACTAATACGAGACCGATCCGTAGCATCTGTGATCAGTTTTGTTTTGAGGCAGGCTTTTCACCGGATATTGTGTTTGAAAGTATGAATTTTGAATCTGTACGAAGCCTGATCAGTGCCGGATTAGGTGTTGGTTTCTGGCCGGAATATTCATGGGAAAGTATCTGGCAGAAGTCGCAAAATGTTGTATTATTGCCGATCAAGAGTCCGGAATGCAAGCGGGATATCATAATTACTTATAATCCGCAGTTTTCGGATAATCCGTTCGTAAAAGATTTTTATGAATTTTTGATTCAGTTTGCGTTAGACTGCAAAGAGGAAAATGAGCGTAACCGACAGATGAATGGGCGCAACTAAGGGGAAAGGAACAGTAAAATGAGCATAAATGATAAGATTGCTGCAAAGCGGCTGGAACATTTTCAAACCGGAATTTTTGCAGAATTAAATGACAAAAAAGATGAGATGGAGCAGCAGGGCAGACATATATACAATCTGTCGGTAGGAACTCCTGATTTTGAACCGCCGAAGCATATTATGGATGCGGTGTTGGAGGCTGCGAGCAAGCCGGAGAATTATAAATATTCACTAAGAGATATTCCGGAGCTTTTAGATGCGGTATCCGGTTATTATAAGAAACGTTTTGGCGTTGATATTGCTCCGGACTGCATTACGGGTGTGCATGGAACACAGGAAGGGATGGGACATGTCGGAATGGCGTTATTAGACGAGGGAGATCTTGTGCTATTGCCCAATCCCGGTTATCCGATCTTTGAAGCTGGATCGTATTTAAGTGGTGCCGATATGTACTTTTATGATCTGAAAGAAGAAAATGATTTTTTGCCGGTACTTTCGGACATTCCGGAGAAGATTGCGGAGAAAGCAAAGCTGATGATCGTTTCCTATCCGTATAATCCGGTATGCCGGACAGCACCCCGGTCATTTTATGAAGAATTGGTTGCATTTGCTAAGAAATATAATATATTTGTTATTCATGATAATGCGTATTCTGATATTATTTATGATGGAAAAGTGGGAGAATCGTTTTTGTCAGTGCCGGGAGCCATTGAGATTGGAGCGGAATTCTTCTCATTGTCTAAGTCATTTAATGTAACGGGTGCGCGTGTATCATTCTTTTTGGGAAGAAAGGATGCAGTAGATGCGTTGAAATTATTGCGCAGTCAGTTTGATTTTGGAACATTTCTTCCGATTCAGTATGGTGCAATTGCAGCATTGAATGGCTCCAATGAGTTTGTAAAGAAACAGTGTGCTGAGTATCAGAAGAGAAGAGATGCACTTTGTGGCGGTTTCCGCAGTATTGGATGGAATGTACCGGATAGTCAGGGAACCATGTTTGTGTGGGCACCGGTGCCGGAAGGATATGCAAGCTCTAGAGAGTTCTGTATGACGATGGTGGAAAGTGCAGGTGTGCTGTGTACACCGGGCGATGCGTTTGGAACCGGTGGAGAAGGATATGTCCGGTTTGCACTTGTGATGCCGCCGGAGGAACTTGCAAAGGTTGTTCAGGCAGTGGATGAAAGTGGAATCTTACGCAGGTCATAACAAAAAGTTATTACAACATAATTTATAATTGTTTGACAATCTGAATTTAGGCAGATATACTATGAATTAGTTGAAAAACATTAATAAGAAATAATTATAACAGTGCTACGAAACCGATGAGTAAGAAGAGTAGGCTATTGTAAAGCTATACAGAGAGCTGTGGTGGTGAGATACAGCAAGTGGTCAATAGGTGAATGGACTTACGAGGGTGGCTTGAAATGCAATATGCAAAGTAGATGCCAACGGGAACCTGTCCGTTATCAATAGGGTACATATGATAGTATGTATGAAGAGTGGATGCAATGCATTAATTTGGGTGGTACCGCAGAAGTTGATTATCAGGCTTTTGTCCCTTTCGGGGACAGAAGCCTTTTTTATGTTTGCATTTATTGTGCAAGGCGAAATCAAGGTTGCAAGTATTAACATAAGAGAAGAAAGGAGTGCAGATATGTTTCCAAACTATGAGACGGCGAAGCAATACGAAAAAGAATATAACATGATTCCGGTGTGTAAAGAAATATACGCAGATATCGTAACACCGATCACCCTGCTTCGCAGACTGAAAGAAATCGACAACCGCTATTATTTACTAGAGAGTGTAGAAGGTGGAAAACAATGGGGACAATATTCTTTCTTGGGAGTGAGTCCGTTATTACAGATCAGTTGTAAAGATGGCGTAGTGAGAATGAAAAGCGGGGCAATGGTAACGGAGCAGAAGCAGGATGCATATGAGGCACTTCGCAATCTGATCGCACAGTATCATTCCCCATCCATTCCGAGAATGCCGAGTTTTACAGGTGGTCTGGTTGGATATTTTTCTTATGAAATGATCGGATATGCAGAACCCAAATTGCATTTGAAAAAAAGTGATTTTGATGATTACAAACTGATGTTGTTTGATAAAGTAATTGCCTACGATCATCTGAAACAGAAGATCAGTGTGATCGCAAATTATCGAAGTGAAGATGGAGAGAAAGGTTACAAAAAGGCACTGCTTGAGATTGAAAAAATGATCCATCTGATTCAGGATACTACACCATTAGCCAAAGAACAGGCAGATCAAAATGTGGAATTTACCTGTAACCTTTCAAAAGAAGAATATTGTAATATGGTGGAGCAGACCAAGCATTATATCCGGGAGGGTGATATTTTTCAGGGTGTTATTTCCAGAAGATTCGAGGCGGATTATAAAGGCAGTCTGATCAATACATACCGGGTATTACGGACAACGAATCCATCTCCTTATATGTATTTTATTGGCTGTGAAGATATGGAGATTGCAGGAACCTCTCCGGAGACAATGGTGAAACTGGTAAATGGCAAACTTACAACATTTCCGGTTGCAGGCACAAGGAAAAGGGGAGAAACAACGGAGCAGGATGTGGCATTAGAGACAGGGCTGTTAGACGATAAGAAGGAATGTGCAGAACACAATATGTTAGTGGATCTGGCAAGAAATGATATTGGAAGACTGGCACAGTTTGGTACGGTTGAAGTGGAAGAATATATGAAGATTCACCGATTCTCCAAGGTAATGCATATTGCATCTACGGTAGTTGGTCAGATCCGGAAGGACAAAGACGGATGCGATACCATTAAGGCAATGCTTCCGGCAGGCACACTTTCCGGAGCACCAAAGTTCCGGGCGTGTGAGATCATCGACGAATTAGAGCCGGTCGCAAGGGGCGTATATGGTGGAGCAATCGGATATCTTGACTTTTCCGGTAATTTAGATGTTTGTATTGCAATCCGGACAGCCGTTAAGAAAGGCGAGAAGGTATATGTGCAGGCAGGAGCCGGAATCGTTGCGGATAGTGTACCGGAAAGCGAATATATGGAATGTGCCAATAAAGCGGGGGCAGTTATTGAAGCAGTGAAATGTGCAGCGGAGGTGAATGGTTAAATGATATTACTGATTGATAATTACGACAGTTTTTCCTATAATCTGGTGCAGTTGATCGGCGGCATACAGAAGAAACGATATGAAGAAGGAAAAATCAGTGAGGGAGAAAATGATCATTACGGAATCCGGGTAATCCGTAATGATGAGATGACGATACAGGAGATTGAAGATCTCAAACCGGAATATATCATTTTGTCACCGGGACCGGGAAGACCGGAAAATGCGGGTATTTGTGAAAAATTATTAAGAAAATATGACCGTCCGGTTAAGATTCTTGGTGTATGTTTAGGACATCAGGCAATCTGTGAAGCATTTGGCGGCAAGGTTGTATATGCCAGGGAGCTGATGCATGGAAAGCAGAGTGAGATCACCTTTGATTCGGATGAACCGATCTTTGCCGGAATACCGGAACACGTTAAGATCGCCAGATATCATTCGCTTGCGGCAGATGCAGCGAAAATGCCGGAATGTTTACAGTTGATTGCACAGACAGACGATGGTGAAGTGATGGCAGTGAAACACAAGGATAAACAGATTTATGGTTTTCAGTTTCATCCGGAATCGGTGCTTACCGAATATGGCAAACAGATGTTAGAGAATTTTTTGCAATAGAGAATAGAAAGAAACTTAAAGGAGAAAATGATCATGATTACGGAAGCATTAAAGAAAGTGGCAGCAGGAAATGATTTAACTTATGATGAGGCGTACGCATGTATGGATGAGATCTTTGGCGGTGAGGTTTCTGAGATTGTAACAGCAGGTTATCTTACTGCATTACATATGAAAGGGGAAACCACAGATGAGATTACCGCGAGTGCAAATGGTATGCGGAATCATGCAGAAGAGTTACCACATGATGGTCTGGAGGTATTAGAGATTGTTGGTACAGGTGGTGACTGTGCGAATTCATTTAACATCTCAACAACAAGTGGTATGGTTGCGGCAGCAGCAGGAGTTCCGGTTGCAAAGCACGGCAATCGAAGTGTATCGAGCAAAAGTGGTGCAGCAGATGTATTAGAAGCATTGGGTGTCAATATTACGATTGCACCGGAAAAGATGGGCGAGGTTTTAAGAAAATGTAATATGAGCTTTATGTTTGCACAGGTGTATCATAAGGCAATGAAATATGTAGCACCAGTTCGAAAAGCACTTGGTATTCCAACGATCTTTAATATATTAGGACCGCTTACGAATCCAGCAAAGGCAGGAATGCAGATACTTGGTGTATATAAGGAAGAACTGGTTGACCAGATGGCACCGGTACTTTCCGGGCTTGGTGTGGAACGGGGAATGATCGTGTACGGCCAGGATTGCTTAGACGAGATATCCATGAGTGCTCCGACTACCGTGTGTGAAATTAACCAAGGTCAATTTGCAAAATATATAATACAACCGGAAGATTTTGGATTTGCGACTTGTGATAAGAGTGAACTGGTTGGGGGAGATCCGGCAGAAAATGCACAGATTACGAAGGATATCTTAAGCGGAAAAGAAACAGGGGCAAAGAGAAATGCGGTTGTTATGAACGCAGCAGCCTGCATTTACATTGCGGGAAAAGCGGATACACTTCAGGCTGCTGCAAAGATTGCAGAAGACATGATTGACAGTGGAAAGGCAATGCAGGTATTGGAACAGTTTGTGAAATTGACCAATGCGTAGCCGGTAATGGAAAGGAGTTATCATGGCAGCAGATATTTTAGAGCGGATTGCGGCAGATAAACGGATACAGGTTGAAAAAGAGAAAGAAGAGATTTCTCTTTTACAGATGAAAGAGCGGGCGTTGGCGACAAAGAGTACACTTCCCAATTTTGCTTTTGAGCAGGCATTGCGCAATAAAAATATGGCATTTATCTGTGAGGTAAAAAAAGCCTCTCCGTCGAAAGGACTGATCGCTGAGAAGTTTCCTTATGTGGAGATTGCAAAGGAATATGAGAAAGCAGGAGCCGATTGCCTGTCTGTATTGACGGAGCCGAAGTATTTTCTTGGAAGCGATCAGTATTTACAGGAGATACGGAAAGAAGTTGCCATACCAATCTTGCGCAAAGATTTTACGGTAGATGTATATCAGATCTATCAGGCAAAAGTGATTGGTGCGAATGCGGTATTACTGATCTGTGCATTGTTAGAGGAATCATTTTTGACGGAATGCATTGGAATCTGTCAGGAGTTAGGGCTTACTGCTTTGGTGGAGGCGCATGATGAGAACGAGATCGCGATGGCAGTCAGAGCCGGAGCAGAAGTGATTGGCGTAAACAACCGGAATCTCAAGGATTTTACAGTGGATATTCATAACAGTACCAGGCTGCGTGCCTGTGCACCGGAAGGTACATTGTTTGTTGCAGAGAGTGGGATTCGGACCAGAGAGGATGTAGCAGCATTTGAGGAACAGAAAGTAAATGCAGTCCTGATTGGTGAAACGTTGATGCGTGCACCGGACAAAGTACAGAAGTTAGCAGAACTTAGAGGAAATGCTTATGCAGATTAAGATATGCGGACTGAAACGAACAGAAGATGTGGAATATGTGAATGCATCCGGACCGGATTATGCCGGGTTCGTCTTTGCCGGAACGAAAAGGCGGATTACACCGGCTATGGCAAAGCAGTTGAAAGACCGGATGAACCCACAGATCCAGACAGTTGGAGTTTTTGTGGATGAAAACATAGAAGTGATTGTACAATTGGTAAAGGAAGGCACTCTCAATATTGTGCAATTGCATGGAAATGAAGGTGTGCAGTACATTCAATCCTTGAAACAACAATTGCAATTGGCAGGCTGTATGGTGCCGATCATCAAAGCGGTCCGGGTGCAAAACAGGACACAGATAGAAGAGGCGGACAGTCTTCCGGTTGACTACCTGTTGCTGGATGCATTTCATGCAGATGAATATGGTGGAAGCGGAAAGGTGTTTGATCATAATCTGATCCCGCCGCTTACCAAACCCTATCTGTTAGCAGGTGGAATTGACCGGGAGAATGTAATACCGATATTACAAATATTAAAGGATAAGCACAATTTACCGGTTTGCGTAGATGTGAGCAGTTCGGTTGAGACAGATGGTGTCAAGGATGCTGCTAAGATTGATGAACTTGTGCATCTTGTACACACTATACATAATAGATAATTACGGAAAGATAATAATTGCATACAGGGAACAGAAAAATAATATGTGCCAATATTGCAGAAGAAGGAGATTAAATATGAGTGAAACAGGAAGATATGGAGAATATGGAGGACAATATGTGCCGGAAACGCTTATGAATGCGGTACATGAATTAGAGGAAGCATATGAACATTATAAGAATGATCCGGAATTTAATCGGGAATTAGAGGATCTGCTTAAGAATTATGCAGGTCGTCCATCTTTGTTATATTATGCGGAGAAGATGACCAAAGATCTTGGTGGCGCAAAGATCTATCTGAAAAGGGAAGATCTCAATCATACCGGATCGCATAAGATCAATAACGTATTAGGTCAGGTGCTGCTTGCAAAGAAAATGGGAAAAACGCGGGTAATTGCAGAAACAGGAGCCGGACAGCATGGAGTGGCTACGGCTACGGCAGCAGCGTTGATGGGAATGGAATGTGAGATCTTTATGGGGAAAGAGGACACCGAGCGACAGGCACTCAATGTATTCCGAATGGAACTGCTTGGTGCGGAGGTACATCCGGTAACAACCGGAACCATGACGTTAAAGGATGCCGTAAATGAGGCGATGAGAGAATGGACATCCCGTGTGGATGATACATTATATGTATTAGGTTCTGTTATGGGACCACATCCGTTTCCAATGATCGTGAGAGATTTCCAGAGCGTGATCAGTAAAGAGAGCCGCCAGCAGATCTTAGAGGCAGAAGGAAAGCTTCCGGATGCAGTGGTAGCCTGTGTGGGCGGCGGAAGTAATGCAATGGGTTCCTTTTACGAGTATATTAAGGATGAAGGCGTTGCATTGATCGGTTGTGAGGCAGCGGGACTTGGCATAAATAATCCGAAGAATGCGGCAACGGTTGCAAATGGTTCCATGGGTATTTTTCACGGTATGAAATCTCTGTTTTGTCAGAACGAGTATGGGCAGATCGCACCGGTATATTCCATTTCCGCGGGATTGGATTATCCGGGAATCGGACCGGAACATGCATGGTTAAATGAGACCGGACGTGCGACATATGTGCCGATCACAGATGAAGAGGCAGTAGAAGCATTTGAATATTTGTCAAGAACCGAGGGAATTATTCCTGCGATTGAGAGTGCACATGCGATTGCACAGGTCATGAAGATTGCAGGCAGGATGGATAAGGATCAGATCATTATTGCAACTGTTTCCGGACGTGGTGACAAAGATGTAGCAGCAATTGCAAGATATAGAGGAGTGGAGATTTATGAGTAGAATTAGTGACGCATTTGCAAAGGAAAAAGCATTTATTCCATTTATTACCGGAGGAGATCCGGATATAGAAACAAGTTACGAACTGATCAAAGCAATGGCAAAAAGTGGAGCTGATATTATCGAGATTGGAATTCCGTTTTCAGATCCGATTGCAGAGGGACCGGTTATTCAGGAAGCAGATCTGCGGGCGTTAAGTGCAGGTACAACGACAGATGCATTATTTGATATGGTCGCAAGACTGCGAAAAGAGATTGACATACCATTCATATTTATGACGTATATGAATCCAATCTATGTATATGGAACGGAACGTTTTATGGAACGGTGTGCGGTGGTCGGAATTGATGGCGTGATCGTGCCGGATGTACCATTTGAGGAAAAGGCGGAACTGTCCGGTGCATGCAAAAAATATGGCATCGATCTGATTTCTATGATCGCACCGACATCCAAGGAGAGAATTGAGCGGATTGCCAAAGAGGCAGAAGGTTTTATCTATTGCGTATCTTCATTAGGTGTAACGGGTGTCCGCTCTGAGATTACAACCGATATCGGAGCAATGGTGCAGCACGTTAAGGCAGTAACCGATACTCCGGTTGCCGTTGGATTCGGTATCTCAACACCGGAACAGGCAAAGAAAATGGCAGCATTGTCGGATGGAGCAATTGTAGGAAGTGCTATCGTAAAACTGGTAGCAAAGTATGGGAAAGAAGCTGCCCTGTATATAACGGATTATGTGAAAGATATGAAGGAAGCTGTCCTCAACGCATAGAAACACTTTCCCTTTCACAGCATAAGGGAGACGGACGTGCGAAATATTCAGGGTGTAGTATCAGTTGTATAGATGCAACAGTATCACCGCAGGCACATTCGCATTATGGCTCGTA
>OLPV01001787.1_pt1 | contig 15294 bp, 14 predicted proteins | sample 1671961 | NCBI WGS metagenome assembly OLPV01 (sample SAMEA3136630, study PRJEB25190) | human gut metagenome | biome: human gut; feature: human-associated habitat; material: faeces | place: Austria | collected 2013
ACGACCAAGAAGAACAAGCAGAACAATCCTGATCGTATTGAGTTTAAGAAATATTGCAAGTGGTGCAATACCCACACTATGCATAAGGAAACTCGTTAAGATTAAGGATTTAGAAACAAGATAGGCCAGTAGCTCCAATGGTAGAGCGGCGGTCTCCAAAACCGTTCGTTGGGGGTTCGAGTCCCTCCTGGCCTGCCAGCTTGTTTGGTAATGAGCAGCTTTAGGGCTGCTTGTTTGGCGTTATAGACATTTTAAATTTTTCCAGAGCAGGAAGAAATATGGCAAAAAAATCAAAAACTCAAAAGGCTAAGGCATCCGCTAATCGTCAGGCAAAGAAAGAAGCAGCAAAACGTGCTGAGGTTATGCCTGAGGTAGAAGAGGAGTCTAAAGGTTTCTTTGCTACCAGGAAAGCCGAACGCGAAGAACGTAAAGAAGAGAAAGCAAAAGCAGAGGAGCGCGAGCGTAAAGCATTAGCTCGTAAGCATATCCGCGAGGATCCTCGTCGTTTTGGCTTTATCTCCGACATTCGTTCTGAAATGCGCCGTGTTACTTGGCCAACAAAGAAAGACGTTCTTCAGTGGACTGGCGTTGTTGTGTCTGCTTTGATTTTCTTTGGTCTATTCTGTGTTGTTTTGGATGACGGAGTTGTTACTCCACTTCTTTATGCGATCTCTAGCTTGGGAGCTTAGTTAAATGGCTAAAAAATGGTATGTATTACACACCTATTCCGGTTACGAGAATAAGGTCAAGAAAAATCTTGAAACCCGCATTGAGACCATGGGTCTCGAAAACAATGTTTTCGCTATTGAGATTCCTACCGAAAGCGTTACCGAGATTAAAGACGGTGGACGTCGTGTAGATAGCGAAAAGAAAGTTTTCCCTGGTTATGTTTTAGTTCGTATGGAGCTTGATAACCGTAGCTGGGCAGCAGTTCGCAATACCCCAGGCGTTACTGGCTTTGTAGGTTCTCAGGGAAATCCTGTACCTCTTACCCGCGAAGAGTACAACAAGATTATGAAACGTACTTCTCGTGAGGCACCAAAGAAGACTTCAACTTCCTTGGAAGTAGGCCAGAGCGTAAAAGTTATTTCTGGTCCTCTTGCAGAGTTTGATGGTGTGGTATCCGAGGTCTCTCCTGAATCTGGCAAGATTAAAGTTTTGGTTTCCATCTTCGGACGTGAAACCCCAGTTGAGCTTGCATTTGATCAGGTAGCTAAAATCTAGTTCACTATTTTAGCGATTATTTGAGCACAACGTATCTTCTTTGCCTGTATGTGGACAGGGCTTCTCAGAGATGATGCTTGTAATAATAAGTGGTAAACAAAAAATCAGTCGAAAGGATTACTGAAATGGCTGAGAAGAAAGCAACGGGCTTTGTTAAATTGCAAATCCCTGCTGGTGCAGCAAATCCTGCTCCTCCAGTTGGTCCAGCACTTGGTGCTCAGGGTGTAAATATTATGCAGTTCTGCCAGGCATTTAATGCTGCAACCCAGGACAAGTCTGGCACTATCATTCCAGTAGAAATCACTATCTACGAAGACAAAACTTTTGATTTTGTTTGCAAGACTCCTCCAGCTGCATTCTTGATTAAGGAAAAGCTTGGTATTAAGTCTGGTTCTGGTATTCCTCAGATTCGCAAGGTTGGCGAACTTACCGAAGAACAGCTTCGTGAAATCGCTGAGATTAAGATGCCTGACCTCAATGCAAACGACATTGAAGCAGCTATGGAAATTGTTGCAGGTACTGCTCGTTCCATGGGTGTTACCATTGAGGGTCGTGCTCCAAAGCATGAGTACAAAATTACTCGTCGTCTTGCAGCACTTCTCGCTGAAAACTAAGAAGTCAACCGATATTATTCGTTGGTTTCTTTACAACCATTTTGAAAAACTGATGTGGCAGAGCCTCTAGCTCGGATGACCACGAAAGGATAATAAACATGTCTAAGAAATATGATGCAGCAAAAGCAAAAATCGAAAAAGAGTTATATGCTCCAATTGAGGCTCTTTCTCTCGTAAAGGAAATTTCCTTTGCAAACTTCGATGAGACTGTTGAAGCTCACTTCCGTTTGGGTCTTGATACCCGTCAGGCTGACCAGCAGCTCCGTGGTACTGTTAGCCTTCCTAACGGTTCCGGCAAGACTGTTCGTGTTGCAGTTTTTGCAGAAGGCGAAGCAGCTCGTGCAGCTGAGGCAGCTGGTGCAGACCTCGTAGGCTCTGATGACCTCGTTGCTGATGTTTTGAAGGGTGAGATTAACTTTGACGCTGCTGTTGCAGCTCCTGACCAGATGGCTAAGGTTGGCCGTCTGGGTCGCATTCTTGGTCCTCGTGGCCTCATGCCTAACCCTAAGCTCGGCACCGTTACCACAGACGTTGCTAAAGCTGTAACTGAACTTAAGGGTGGTCGTGTTGAATATCGTGCTGACCGCTATGGTATTGCTCACGTAGTAATTGGTAAGGTTTCCTTTACTGCTGAGCAGCTTGCTGAAAACTACGGCACCGTATTTGACGAGATCCTTCGCATGAAGCCTGCAGCTGCAAAGGGTAAGTACGTTAAGTCTATTACCGTTACTTCTTCAATGGGCCCTGGTGTTCCAGTTGATAGCTCGGTAAATCGTAACTACACGGTTGTAGCTGAATAAATTCGCTGAATTTATTTACCACATTTAAAGCGACTCACTCACGTGGGTCGCTTTTTTTATTGGGAAACCAATTTTGAGATTTTTATTAAACCAGGTATAATTAACGATTGGATTATTATATTCACTAGGTGAGATAGTACAAGAAGGATGTTGTTGTGAGCGAAAAAACGGAAGCCATTAAAAAAATCGCAGAAGAAGTAGTAAGAGATGACGAAAGGCTTGCAACAATTGCCGAACAACTTTCTTCTCGTTCTCGTCGAGCTCGTCAGGATTCGGCAGCTGTTCTTTCTCAGGTGGCGAAAATAAAACCTGAAATACTTGTTCCTTATCTCGGTGAATTGATAGATGCTCTTGAATGCGAAGAAGCTCAGACAAGATGGGAAATACTTGAAGCTTTAGTTGAGTTAGTTCCCCTTGAATCAAGGACCTGTGATAAAGCAATTCCTGCTGCTGAAGATTCTCTCTTTGATGAAGATAATGGCTTTGCTCGCCTTTCTGCGGTTCGTTTCCTTTGCAAGCTTGGCGCCACTACCGAAAACAGATCTGAGCGTGTATGGCCTTATCTTGACGAAGCTATCCAGTGCTACCATGGAAATTTAGAATATCAGGATATGCTTATTGCACTTATTGCGTTTTCTGAAGGAAAATTGACTTCTTCAGTTAAGGAAGGCTTGATTAATCGTATATCTTTCGATGCGGAAAACGCAAAGGGTGTTCTGCAGCGTAGGTCTCAGCAAATCTTAGATAATCTTCGTTAATGCATCTTTAACCTATTAAGAGGGCTACCATTTTGGTGGCCCTAATTCATTTAGTCGGGTTTTACCGAGCATTTACAAAAAAAATTGTTCACGTAACAAAGATTTCTTTATAAACAACTATCATGTAAGAGCTGATTTCGTTCGAAAAGGAATTATCAAGCTGAATTATCGCTCGAGAAGTAATCGATTATTTCTGAAAGCAGTTTAGAAACCCTATGGTTGCATGAGAAAAACCATTAAGAACATTATAAGGAGAATAAATGGCGAAACATGTTGTAACTCTTATTCCTGGTGATGGAATTGGTTTTGAAACAACCGAAGCAATGCGTAAGGTTGTTGAGGCTACTGGAGTTGATATTGAATGGGAAGTAGCTCATGCAGGTTCCCACATGATGGAAGAATATGGCACTCCTTTACCAGAGCCAACCATTGAATCAATTCGCAAGAATAAAGTTGCTATTAAAGGTCCTGTTACTACACCTGTTGGAACAGGATTTCGCAGTGTGAACGTTGCGCTTCGCCAGATGTTTGATCTAAATGTATGTCTGCGCCCAGTTGTTTCTATTCCAGGCGCGGGTGGACGATATGAAGACGTTGATTTGGTTATTGTTCGCGAAAATAGCGAAGACTTATATGCGGGTATCGAATTTGAAGAGGGTAGCGAAGCAGCTAAGAATCTCATTTCCTTCTGTGAGGAGCAGGGTGCAGGTACTATTCGCGAAGATTCTGGTATTTCAATTAAACCAATTTCCGTAGCTGCTTCTGATGCAATTGTTCGCTATGCATTCGACTATGCGCAAAAGCATGGTCGTAAAAAGGTTACTGCCGCTCATAAGGCAAACATTATGAAGTTTTCTGATGGTTTGTTCTTGAAGACCGCACGTGAAGTTGCAAAAGAATATGAAGGGAAAGTTGAGTTCAACGACAATATCATCGACGCGTTTTGCATGAATATGGTCATGGATCCTTCAAAGTATGACGTAATTGTATTCCCTAATTTATACGGCGACATTGCTTCGGATTTGTGTGCTGGTTTAGTTGGTGGCTTAGGCTTGGCTCCTGGTGCAAACATTGGTTCTGAATATGCTATTTTTGAAGCAGTACATGGTAGCGCACCTGATATTGCAGGAAAAAATATTTGCAATCCAACTGCCGAGATTATGTCTGCTGCTATGATGCTTGATTATTTGGGAGAACTTGAAGCGGCATCACGTATTCGCGCTGCTGTGACCTTGGTTTATTCTGAGGGCAAGGTTCTAACCGGCGACATTCGTCGTATTGGTGATTCCGATATTGCTCCAGCAACTTGCACTGAATTTACCGATGCAGTTGTTGAAGCACTTTCTCGTGTTTAGGTTTCAAGACAGAGTTTTAGCTAAATCCTGTAAGGAGGATTAATGAATACCAGAGCAGAGCAGCTTCAGGTAGGTCAAAAAACATATACCTATTATCCGGTAAAAAATGTAGCGGGTTATGAAAAGCTTCCTCTTTCTCTAACAGTGTTGTTAGAGAATATCTTGCGTAATGCAGAAACAGACGAAAAGGCAGCGCAGCTTGCAGGAAGACTTGTTGAGGCAGGTCTAGCGGGTCAAGTTGGTTCTGAAATTGAATTTGGTCCAGCACGTGTATTGTTCCAGGACTTTACGGGCGTTCCAGTATTTGTTGACTTTGCTGTAATGCGCGAAGCATGTAAAGAATTAGGCGGGGATCCAAAGAATATTAATCCACAAGTTCCTTGCGATTTGGTGATTGACCATTCGGTTATTGCAGACGAGTTTGGTTGTGAAGGCGCCCTAAAAGCAAACATGGCGCTCGAATTCGCTCGCAACAAAGAACGCTATGACTTTTTAAAGTGGTCGCAGGAATCTTTCGAAAACGTTCGAATCGTTCCTCCAGGAGCAGGTATTTGCCATCAATTAAATATTGAACGCTTTGCAAGTGTAGTAATGACTAAGGAGGAATCGAATAATACCGTAGCCTATTTTGACACCTTAGTTGGAACTGACTCTCATACTCCAACTGCTAACGGTATCGGCGTTTTGGGCTGGGGTGTTGGCGGTATTGAAGCTGAAGCTGCTGCACTTGGCCAGCCAATTACCACACTTGTTCCAAAAGTAATTGGTGTGGAGCTTACTGGCGAACTGCCTGAGGAAGCTACTGCAATGGATTTGGCGCTCACCTTCGCCCAGATGCTTCGTGCTGAAGGCGTTGTTGGATGTTTTGTTGAATGCTTTGGCCCAGGCGTAAAGAGCCTTTCTGCAACCCAGCGCGCATGTGTATCCAACATGACTCCAGAGTATGGTTCAACCTGCACTCTGTTCCCAGTAGACGAGCAAACTTTGAGCTATCTAAAACTTACGGGTAGAAGTCAGGAACAAATTGATTTGGTTGAGGCTTACGCAAAAGCGCAGGGATTCTGGAATGGAGAAGACTTTACTCCACGTACCTATGCAAAGGTTCTTTCCCTTGATTTGTCAAGCGTAGTGCGCAGCATTGCAGGCCCTTCAAGACCTCATGATCGCATTAATGTTGAAGGTGCAAAGAAGAGTTTCGAAGATATTTGTGCTTCCCGTAATCTTGAGGAAAAGACCGTTGAAATTACTCTTGCAGGTGAGAGCCATACGCTCACTCATGGCGCGCTTGCAATTGCGGCGGTTACTTCATGCACTACCGCAACTGATGCTTCCATGATGATTTCTGCGGGTCTCTTGGCTCGAAACGCTGCGGAAGCTGGTCTTAAGCCAAAGCCTTGGGTTAAGACGATTCTTGCTCCAGGATCTCGCGCAACTGAAATGATTTTAGATGCGGCTGGTCTTATGCCTGGCCTTCGTGACCTTGGTTTTTATACCTGCGGTTTTGGCTGCATGAGCTGTATTGGTAATTCGGGTCCTGTTCTTCCTGAAATGCATGATATTGCTGAAGAAATTGAGCTTGCATCAATCTTGTCAGGAAATCGAAACTTCGAGGGTCGCATCTCACCTGATGTTTCCCAGAACTACCTTTGCGCACCTGCGCTAGTTATTGCTTATTCATTGGTTGGCACCATGGACTTTGATTTTGCTTCTCAACCTTTAGGAGTAGATCCAGAAGGCAAGGAAGTATTCTTAGCTGATATTTGGCCTAACAAGGCAGAGGTAGATTCGCTGTTGGAGAGCTGTTGCACTGCTGAAACCTTCGAAAAGGCAGGAGAAGGCCTTTTCGAAGGTGATGAAAAATGGCAAGCTCTTTCCAAGGAAGCTTCGGACGTTTTTGAGTGGGATGAGAATTCTACCTATGTTCGTCGTGCACCATACTTTGACGGTATGGGTAAAACTGCTTCTGCGCCTGAGGCAATTACCCGAGCCCGTGCGCTCTTAAATCTGGGTGACTTTATTACTACCGACCACATTTCTCCTGCTGGTTCTATTGCTCAGAATTCTCCAGCTGCTCAGTATTTAGAAGAGCATGGAGTGGAAATTGCCGACTACAACACTTATGGTGCGCGTAGAGGTAATCATGAAGTAATGATGCGTGGCACGTTTGCAAACGTAAAACTCTCAAACAAACTCGCCGACGGAAAGAAGGGCGGCTGGACTCTTGACCAATTGGATGGTCAGATAAAACCGGTTTGGGATGCTGCTGAACATTACATGAATGAGGATATTCCTCTCGTAGTTTTAGCTGGAAAGATGTATGGCAGTGGTTCTTCACGAGACTGGGCGGGTAAAGGCCCTATGCTTCAGGGCATTCGTGCTGCATTTGCAGAAAGCTTCGAGCGTATTCATCGTTCAAACCTGATTGGTATGGGTATCTTGCCTTTGCAGTTTGAAGAAGGCCAAAGCGCAGAGTCTTTAGGACTCGACGGAACGGAAGTAATTTCCATTAACCCGATTGACTTCAGTGAAGGTCTGCCAAAACCTGAACATATAGGCGTTGTTGCTGAAAAGAAGAATGGTGAAAAAGTAGAATTCACAGCACTTGTTCGCATTGATACCCCAACTGAAGGTAATTATTATTACCATGGCGGTATTCTGCAGTATGTTTTGCGTTCGTTAGCAGAATAATCAGAGGAGTGCCATCAAATTAACGCGGGTGTAGTTTTACATTTTTAAGTAAACATCCGTAATTAACGGAAGTGATTTTCCTAAACTCGAGAGTTTCGAAACAAGACTTGAGGCAGGATTAAAAACGTACCGTACAGGAGAAAACCTACATTATTTCAGGGCAGGAGAGAAATCCTGCCCTGTTTTGTTTCTGGTCTTCTCGGTATATAGTTATCCAAAAGGCCTTGGCAGAAAACTGGAGGGGAGCACAATGGTCCAACAAGCAAACCAAGGACAAGCAAACCAAGGACAAGCCAACCAAGCGCAAGCTAATGAACCGCAAACCCAACATGCGCTGGTTAATGAACTGCAAACCCAACACGCGCAAGTTGATAAAGACCAAACTCAGCATATGCAAGCAAATCAAGGGCTCATTAGTCAAGAAGAAACAATTCGCTCACAGCCTATTTGGCCACAAGCTTCTGGGGTAAAAAGGTCGCTTCTGTGCTTTGGCGCAACGAATCCTTTTATGCAATTAGCTATTCAGGAGGCATATGAGGGAATTACTGCTGGCGACGGAGGTCCTTTTGGTGCAGTTGTGGTAAAAGAGGGCGTCGTGATTGCTTCGGGACATAACCATGTTTTGTCTAATTGTGATCCAACCTGCCATGGTGAAATTGATGCTATCAGAAAAGCATGTCGGAAGCTGGATACTCACGACCTTGCAGGATGCGAACTTTACACAACAGGAGAGCCTTGTCCTATGTGTCTAGGAGCAATTCTCTGGGCTAATATTGAAAAGGTCTATTACGGCTGTACGCTTGCTGATAACGAAATGATTGGCTTTCGCGATAATCAATTCGATCAGATTATGGGAGGAAGAGACGGCTTGTCTCATTTTCTTACGCAAATTGATAGGGAAGCGTGTCTTGAGTTGTTTGAGGTGTATCAAACGCTTAACAGCCAAAGGTATTAAAATCGTTATTAGAAAATATGTTGTAGTTTCGAAGTGGGTTTTATATTTATTGAGGGTATTAGTATAATTACCTCTTAAAAATAGTTCCCTGGCAAGAAAAGGAAAATTCATGGACACACGAGATCACCCTCCAATTGATTGGGAGGAAATCCTGCGCGGTGCTGGCAAAAAGGCTGGTGTCGAAGATCCACGGACTAATCCTGAGTTTATTGGCTTAGGTAATCGATTGGCTGAAATGGGTAAAAAGAGCCTCATTGTTTTAGCTATTGTTTTAGTTTTAGTAGGTCTCTTCTGCTATTGGTGGTTTCACCCAGCAATCAATATTCATAACGCTGACTGTTGGTTCTTTGTAGGACTTTTTATTCTTCTTCCACTCTTTTTGGTATGTACTACCCTTTGGAAGCGTAATGAAAACGGCACGAAGAAACATGATCCAAATCCTGGTAAGGCAAAAGTTTTTAAAATGCTTGCTGCGGTACCAGTAATTATTGCGTTAATTGGCGTATTGGGCGCCGTTGCTTCGTTGTCTTTGTTCCCAGGTAATGCAGAACGGTATGCAACAATCCTTGAAACTACTGAAGGTGATTTCTCTCAGGATATCGAGGAAGTTGACTACAATACTATTCCATTTATCGACAGAGATTCTGCCGTATTGTTGGGAAACCGCACCATGGGTACCATGGCAGACTTTGTTTCTCAGTTCGAGATTTCGCCTCTTTACTCCCAGATTAACTATCAAGGAAAACCAGTTCGTGTTAGCCCTTTGAATTATGCGGACATCTTTAAATGGTGGGCTAATCAAGAAGAAGGCATTCCTGCGTATGTAATTGTTGATATGAATACTCAGGATACTGATATTGTTCGCTTGGAAAACAAGATTCATTATTCTGATTCAGATCCTTTGTTTAAGAATGTGGACCGTCATGTCCAGCTCTCTTATCCAACCTATATGTTCGACGAAAAGTCTTTCGAAATTGACGAAGACGGTGTCCCATACTGGATTTATCCAGTACAGGACTATACTATTGGTCTTTTTGGTGGCACTACTATTCAGCGTGTAGTTCTCTGCAATGCTTCAACTGGTGAATGCGTTGATTACGCTATTGACGAAGTACCTCAATGGGTTGACCGTGCATATCCAACCGACTTGCTCATTCGTCAGTACAATTGGAGTGGAGCGCTTTCCGATGGTTGGATTAACTCTTGGCTTGGACAAAATGGAGTAAAGCAGACCACGCCTGGCACCAACGGAACTCTTGGTTATAACTATATTGCGCAAGATGACGACGTTTGGGTATACAGCGGTGTTACTTCCGCAACTTCTGACAACTCTATTATTGGTTTTGTTCTTATTAATCAGCGTACTGCAGAATCTCACTTCTATGCAGTAGCTGGTGCAACGGAAGAATCTGCTATGCAGTCTGCCGAAGGTCAAGTTCAGAACTTGCGCTACGTTTCGACCTTCCCATTGCTTATTAATGTATCGGGACAGCCTACGTACTTTATGGCTTTGAAGGATGGCGCTGGTTTGGTGAAGATGTATGCCATGATTGACGTACAGCGTTATCAGAATGTTGCAACCGGTAGTACGTTAAGTGAAGTCCAAAAGTCGTATGAAAACCTCTTGCGCACTAACGGTGTTTCAACCAATTCTGGTGGAGAATCAACGCAAGGCGGTAAGGATGCTGGTTCTACAACAGGAACAATCACTTCCATCCATCCAGTAGTAATTGACGGAAATACTCATTATTACTTCCTCATCGATACTGATAACGTGATTTACGACTGTCTCATCACATCATTGCCAGACGCAATCCGTTATAACGTGGGAGATACCATTACCTTCAACCATGGTGGTGGAACGGCAATGGTCTCCGTTAATTCGCTTGGATAATAGATTGCAAATACTTCTTGACTATTTATAAGAAACGTGCAATTATATCAAGGTTGCAGTTTTTGTAACCTGAACTATACATTGTTCCGCTGCTTAAGACAGCCGGTACCGTAAGGTTTAATTGCGAAAGCAGCCCGCCGAGGTGGTCATGAAGATAAGTCTTTTATCGACCCCTGCTGTCATGTGCATCAGGGGTCGCTCTTTTTTCAAAGACCGGTCCACTCACAAGGTGCGGAACCGAGTTACTTTGAAAAGGAGGTGTACAAATGCCAAACAAGCAGAATATTGCTAATCTTGCAGCTATCAAGGAAGACCTTACTGACGTTTCTGCAGTATGGGTTGTAGACTATCGCGGCTTGACTGTAAAGCAGTTCCAGCAGCTTCGTCGTGACGTACGCGCAGCTGAAGGTTCTATGCACGTTTACAAGAACACCTTGGTAAAGCGCGCTCTTGCAGAATTGGAGTTGCCATGCATGGATGAAATCCTTGAAGGACCATCCGCTTTCGTATTTGCTTCTTCTGATCCTGTAGCTCCTGCAAAGGCTCTTAAGGACTTTGCAAAGGGCAATGAGAACCTTGTTCTCAAGGGCGGTATTATGGACGGCGAGTTCCAGGACGCAGCAGCATTCGAGCAGATTGCTTCTCTCCCATCTCGCGATCAGCTTCTCGGTCAGATTGCAAACTCTCTTACCGGTGTTGCTTCTCAGTTGGCTATCGCTATTGGCGAGATGTCCGAAAAGGAAGCTGCATAAGCAGAACTTCCTCTTGCTACCTGCAGGTAGCGTAATTGAATTTGAATTGTTATATGTTGCCTAAATCAGGCAACCGTTGAAAGGAAAACAACATGGCTCTTACTAACGAAGAGATCATTGCTGCTCTCGGTGAGAAAACTCTCCTCGAGCTTGCTGAGCTTCGCGACATGATTTGCGAAGAGTTTGGTGTAACCGCTACTGCTGCTGTTGCAGTTGCTGCTGATGCTGGCGCTGCTGCTGCAGAGAAGACCGAGTTCGACGTAGTACTCGAGGGCTTCGGCGACAACAAGATTGCTGTTATCAAGGCTGTTCGTGAGATTACTGGCGAAGGCTTGAAGGAAGCTAAGGCTCTCGTAGAGGGCGCTCCATGCACCCTTCTTGAGGCTGTTGACCAGGCTAAGGCTGACGAAGTTAAGGCTAAGCTCGAAGAGGCTGGTGCAGCTGTAACCATCAAGTAAATTGCTTGATTTATTGGTTATGTAAAGGGCTCCTCGAAAGAGGAGCCCTTTTTTATTTGCTAACCCTAATTGGATAGTGAGTTTTGGTTGATAACCCTAGGTTGGTAACTCTGGGCTGATAAGCCATCATTGTCCTGCCTAGGTTCTAGTTTATAACTTCTATTTCTCGTTATGTTTTATAGCGGCAATTTCGAGTAGAGTTTTATTGATGGTCTCATATACGGTTTTCGTATCACCCTCAAGAACAGAGAGATGCTTTGAGATAGTAGCGGTATCTCCTCGTTCGGCAGGTCCAGTAAGTGCCTTGATGTAACCATCGTGCGCAATATGTTCAGCATTTCCCAAGAAGAGTGGAACAAGAGCTTTTTGAGCTCCCTCATTGGTAAATCCGCATTTAACCAATTCATCACAGGCTAGTTTGTACAGGCCCACTACATGATTAGAAGCCATTGCTGCTGCTGCATGATAGCGAACTTTTTCGTCTGTCTTTATTACTTGGTATTCATTTCCCTGATTTGCGATTAGAGAAACAATTTCCTCTAAATGTTCAGATGACCCTTCAATTGCAAAAAACGCTTTATGGAGTTCTTTCCAGGTTTCTGTTTTGGAAGGAATTGCGAAGAGGGGATGAACTGAGTAGGCGAAAGCTCCAAATTCTTCAGCTTCTTTAAATACAGACGAAGAAAGGGCGCCGCTACAATGACAGAAATTTTTCTCAGCCCAATTTCTTTGTTCTTGGCAAACTAATAATTCATGCCAAACTGATTCAATCATGCCATCTTGCACAGTAATAAAAACAGTATCGCAATCATCAACTAATGATTCAGGGCAGTCGTAGGCTTTTGATTCGGTAAACCCAGCAGCTTCCTGCGCGCTTTTATTGCTCAAGCTGTAGTAGCCTACAATTTCGTTTGACTGGGAAAGATATTTTCCTAGAGTATTTCCCACTTTTCCTGCACCAATAAAACCAATTCTCATTGAGGGTTCTCCTTACAATTCAACGTCTTAGTTTATAGTTGCCTCTTGCAGACACATCAAGGATACGCTTGAAATGCCCAACTGCTTACTTTGTAAGGCTGTGTAGGGTTTCCTATTCTCTCTTATGGCATTGTAAGGGAAGGGTAGATGTTTATCTATTGAAGTACGAAATCTTTCAAAAAAGAAACTCCCAACAGTTTAACTATCGTCTTGTTTAGATAAGAGTAAGTTAAATCAAGTTGGGAGTTAGATGCTTTTATCGAGACATAAGCTCTAGTTGAGGTTTTGTTATGGGCTAGTCGTTCTCTTTGTTACTAGCCTCCAAGAACGCAGAAGCGAATAACAAGATATATGCAGGAAATAGCGGTGCAAAGAAGCATAATTGGGAAGCCAATTTTTAAGTACTGCATAAAGGTGATTGGATAACCGTTTCGATCGGAAATGGAAGCCATAACAACGTTTGCCGATGCGCCAATCAAGGTACCGCAGCCACCAACACATGCACCAAGGGAAAGCGCCCACCACAATGGATGAACGTCAATACCAGTTGCTCCCATAGCAGTAATAACAGGAATCATGGTTGCAACTAATGGAATATTGTCCAAGAAGGAGGAAATAATTGCAGATGCCCAAACAAGAACAATAATGGTGAGAAGCATATCACCATGAGTGATGTCGATAAGACCATTAGCCATCATTTCGATAAGGCCGGTTTCTGCAAGACCGCCAACTACAACAAATAAGCCAGCGAAGAAGCCGATGGTAGTCCACTCAACCTGGCTCATAGTTTCTTCCATGTCGGCACGACTGATAAGAAGCATTACTGCTGCAGCAGTAAGAGCAATAACGCTTGGTTCAATACCGAACGTACCATGAGTAACGAAAGCGATAGCAACGAGCGCAATCATAACAACTGACTTAATAAACAAGCTTTTGTTAGTAATTGCATTTGCTTCGTTGAGCTGCATAACAGCCTCACGTTTTTCTTGATCAACTGCAAGATGTTTGCCGTATAGGAAATAGAAGCAAAGAATACATGCTGCCATCATGAGCAAAACTGCTGGCGTGTCATAAATAATAAAGTCAAAGAATGAATATCCTGCAGCAGAACCAATCATGATATTTGGTGGATCACCAATTAAGGTAGCGGTGCCACCAATGTTCGAAGCAAGGATTTCAGTAATGAAGAACGGAACAGGATTGATATCCAAAAGAAGTTTGCAAACGGTGTAGGTTACTGGGCCAATTAAGAGGATGGTAGTAACATTATCAAGCAAGGCGGAGAGAAGTGCAGTAATTAAAGAGAAAACAATCATGATAAGCCATGGATTTCCCTTTACCGACTTAGCTGATTTAATTGCTAAATATTCGAAAATGCCTGAGCTTTTTACTACTGCAACGAAGAGCATCATACCCACCAAAACACCTAATGTGCCAAAGTCGATATGCTCAACGCCCGTATCGAAGTCTAGAATTCCGCAAAGAATTAAGACTACTGCGCCTGCCAATGCAGCGGTTGTCCTATGAACCTTTTCAGTTGCAATGGCAATCATTACAACAATGAAGACAACCAACGCAATGATTTGTGCTGTTGTGAACATAACCTATCCCTCATACGCTTAAACGATAACTGTAATATTCTAACTATATGTCTATAGAATTCCTTAAATATCCATAAAGAAATACTTATTCACCCAGGTAGAAAAGAAGAACTGTCGTATTTTTCCTGCGAAAGGCAAATGAAGTGTTGTTAGCAGCCTCACAAAGAGACAATTTTGTCCAGTGGAGCAAAGTAATACGAACTTTAATTGGTTTCTTTTCTAATTGTTTCTACCGGAGTAAGAAGGCCAGTAGTTGAATCAATGATGAAACCACGAACGGTAACTGATTCCGGAATTAAAGGATGGTTTTTAATCTGCTCAACGGTTTTACGGACACTCTCTTCGCCATCACCAAAACCGGCAAGCCATTTTTCAAAATCGACACCACAGTAGTGCATTAGGTTTATATGATCTTCTGAAACACCAGCTTTGAGCATATGGTTAATCATTTCTTCAGCGTTCATATGCTGAGCACCACAATTACTGTGACCAATAACCATAATAGTTTCAACACCAAGCTCAAAAACACTTACTAATAAACTGCGAATAACCGAACCAAAAGGATGGCTAATGACACCACCTGCATTCTTGATGATTTTCGCATCTCCATTGCGAAGTCCAAGCGCTGCAGGTAAAAGCTCGGTAAGGCGAGTGTCCATGCAGCTCACAATTGCTAATTTTTTGTCAGGGTATTTACTAGTTTCATACTTTTTATATTGTTCGGTTTCAACAAACGCTTCGTTGAATTTTAAGATTTGATCTATGGTTTCCATTGGGCTACTCCTTTACTAATATAAGTAAAGAACAACATTACCAAAACACAATGGGTTTAATAAAAGGTCAATATGGTCTAGTTGTTCAAAAAAAATAGACATCTTTTATAAAAGTGTATTGAGCCAAGATACTCTCTCAATAAAACTTTTTTTACTAAGGCTTCATGAATTTAAATCTTTCGAATCAGAATTTCTGGTGATCTGTCCATCAATCAGAGCATGTTGTCTTCAAGGAGGTTTTTTGCTGAGAATTGGTGTGGGTAGAGCTTTTTATTAAACAACCTTACAAAGCTAGTAGCTTCCCTTAACTGAAATCTATATAACCAAGAAGCCATTGCAACCAAAAAGCTTTTCTCCCAACCCAAACTTTTTTCTAAATTCTCAAAATAACCCCTTGCAATCTTTTGAAAGTGAGGTACTATAATCAAGCTCTTTTGCAAGGGC